>SWBX01006767.1_pt1 | contig 52478 bp, 46 predicted proteins | sample 4693051 | NCBI WGS metagenome assembly SWBX01 (sample SAMN10267272, study PRJNA491770) | bioreactor metagenome | isolation source: DHS bioreactor inoculated with marine | place: Japan: Omine Ridge, Nankai Trough | reverse complement strand
TTTTTTTTTGCGGCTCACTGAACAAGAGAGGGCCGACAGGAGTATTCGCCAGCAAGGTTGATACGATCGTCTATCCCTATCTGTTATGGTCTATCTTGCAAGGCACCCTGGAAGCCTATTTGTCTTCCTATACCAATAGCAATATCAGCTATTCGGATGTGTTTGCCTTGTTGTGGCAGCCAAGAGCGCAATTCTGGTTTCTTTATGCGCTATTCATGATCTTTACCCTGGCGACGCTGGTTTTCAGTAAGGCGCCGGACAAACTTGCGCTGCCGGTCTTTGCCGCATCCATATGCGCTTATATTTTTCAGACCGACATACCGTCAGCATTTCATCTCAATTTCATCACCAACAATTTTGTGTTTTTTGTTTTCGGCATATTGCTGCGCAGGTGGTCCGAATCAGACTGGCTGGCGTCAAAATACCTGTTGCTGGCTGCCTTCACCGGATTCATTGGCTCTCAATACCTGTTCCATGGGTTACTCGGCCTGTCATATGTCCATAAAGGCGGATTGTCTTTATGGGTGGCCCTGGCATCCATATTGTTCATAGTGGCCTTGTCCAAAAACCTGGCGAAAAAGCCGGCCGCCTGGTTCAGGTTGATCGGTTCATCGTCAATGGCCATATACCTGATGCATATATTGGCCGGCAGCGGCACACGCATCGTGCTGATGGACATTTTCAATGTCAATTCAAGCTCAGTTCATCTGGCAGCCGGTTGTGTTATAGGCATAGCGGCGCCTTTGCTGATTGCACAGTTAATCAGCCGCTACAGGATTCCTTTTGTGTTTTCGCTGCCCATCAGCCGGTTCACGTATGACTGCTACAGCCGATTGTTCAGGAAAAATGCCGGAGCATCCGTGCCGGATTGATCAGAAAGCGCATCAATTATCACCCATCCGGATCAGACAATACATGGCGCCCGACATAACACGTTAGAAAAGCGCGGCATCGATAGCCGCGAATCAAGCGGCGACAGACAGACAAACATTCAGCTCCGGTTCTTTGTGATTGACATCTTTTTCGCGTTTGCTAGCATTCAAACTGAGTTGACTTTGTGTCAACTTGCCCAATCAAGATCCATTCAACCTGTTGGTTTTTTTCAATCTTTGAAAAAGGAAAATAACAATGAAGAAATGTGCTTGTTTGTTTTTTTTCGGCTCAGTATTGGCCATTAGCACCCCGGCCATTGCCGAAAACCGTGCCGTTAATATTTCCATCGGCAGTATTGGCGGTGAACTTGATGAGGCGGCTGTACAGACAGTTCGCCAGGTCATCGGCCATGCCGTCGCCAATCAGACTGTCGAAAAATACCTGGTAAAGGGCCCCGGTCCCGGTTTACCCCTTCCCGTCGAAGGCAATCTATCGATATGCGCCGAAGCCGGTTCGAACACAGCTGACGCGGAATTTGACGCCTTCATCGAGCAATTGCACTCAATCAGCCCCAAGCAAGGCACGTTCTACACTATTGTACCCGCTGCAAGCTGCGGTACGAATGACAATATCGATGACACTATTTACTGCACCATGGATGCGATGCAGTGTCCCGATGGCTCCTGGGTAGGCCGCCAGCCGCCTTCCTGCGAATTCGCCCCTTGTCCGGAAGAGAGGAAGTTTTAACGCCTTAAAAGGCGCCCTTCTCCGCGGTAAAAAGTCGCATCCGGCATATATCCGGCTTTTTACCGCGCCCGGGTCTATCAATTAGTCCGCCTGCCGGTGGTATCGCACCCGGCCGGCGGACTACAATCGCCAACGATTACCTTCGACAAGCCACTTGCCCCTATGAGTTATACACTGGACCAAATCGTACCGTGGGGACGTTCCTACGATGAATACATCAGTATGTTCGCGCTCACGAACGCTGAGCTAAAGCTCGGCATTCTCGGTTGCGGCGATGGCCCGGCCGGATTCAATGCGGAATTGACCCGGCGCGGCGGCCGCGTCATTTCAGCCGATCCGACCTACGCCTATGACGCCGCGCAAATTAAAAGCCGCATCCTGGCGACTTATGAAACCGTGATGGCGCAAACGCGACAGAACAAGGACAATTTTGTCTGGGAAACGATCTCTTCGGTTGAGGAACTCGGGCGCGTTCGCATGTCCGCGATGGACGGGTTTCTGTCGGATTACGAAAGCGGAAAAAGCGCCGGTCGCTATATTACCGGTGAATTACCGTCTCTGCCGTTTGCAAGCGGCGAATTCGACATGGCGCTGTGTTCACACTTCCTGTTCCTGTACAGCGAGCACTTATCGGCCGAATTTCACCTTCAGGCGCTGCAGGAGATGCTGCGCGTAGCCCGCGAGGTGAGAGTCTTTCCCTTGCTGACGCTGGCCGGAACCCGGTCCCCCCATCTGGACTTCGTCATGCAACAGCTTGCGCGCCAAGGCCTGCATGTCGAGATCAGGCGCGTCTCTTACGAATTTCAGCGGGGCGGCAATGAAATGCTGCTTATATCCGGCTCGCCGATATACGGGGCTTAAGGAAAGCGCCAACCCCCTCTTCGGGCCGAGTCTCCCGCCCAAGAATCGGCCCATTACAGGTTACGAAAGTGATACATGCCGGATGGCTCAATCACGCGTGACGGATTGTCCCGCTAACCGCGACTGCATGCGGTCGCGGCGACGAATCCAACCGTTTTGGCTACTTGATAAGTTGCCTCTTGGCATTATTTATATTGGCGATTGCTTTCCTGGCAAGCTTGATCCGGGATGCCGGTTTGTTTGCGGCCTCCAGGATGAAACCGCGCGCCTTTTTCAAAAAAGTGATCGCCTTGGGATGCAGCGCGCTGTCCGAAAGCACCTTAATGGCATCGTCAATATCAAACACCGCGCGCTTGACCAAATCGTTGGGATGCTCCCCGGCCAGGTACTCGTTCCGGGACACCGTGCCCAGCATCGTGTTGACCTCGCGAATGTTATGCAAGACGTTAATGACCCGCAGAAACGCTGAGACGGCGATGATCTGCTCCGCGTCCAGGTTTTCAAAGTTTACCCGTTGCGCGGCCGGTGAATCGGTAAAGGCGCTGGTGTTATAAAATTCCACGGCTTCCTCAAGCGTCTTGGCTGAGTTGTTATGGAAGAATGGCGGAGTATCGGCGGCCTCCACCAGCGATGGCGTGTTGAACTCGCCGTTTCCCGGAGTGCCGGCGCCATCGTCAGGCGGATAAAACTCGCCGCTGAGTTCCCTGGGCTGGTCAGGCATGTCTTCCACACCGGTGTTGAAATTTAAATTGCCGGCCTCGCTGTCGTCCAATGCATTATTCGCGCCGGCATTAACATGACAGAGCGAACACTGGCCTTCGTTTTGAAAGATATCTTGTCCTTGAAGCGCCACCTCGCTCTTAAGCGGCAGGGGCAACGCCAATTCTTCCTGGCGCCCGAGAGAAAGCTGAAAGGCCTCCAGCGCATCCAGTTCTTCGTCTGTCGGCAGGCGAAAATCCACGCCCTCGCGCCGTTGCGTGGTCTTGGTGAAGTGCTGTCTCACCGCGCCCGTCGCAAATGAACGCAACGAGCCATCATCCGGCGCGCCATCGCCGGACCAGCCCAAGCCCGTGTGCGGTTGTCCCTGGGGACTGTTCATCGATAATTTTTGCGCGAACACATGCGGAACACTACGCATGGTGAATTGGTTCGGAAGATCATCGAAGCCGTCCGCATTCACCATGATGAGCCCGAATTCACGCATTAATTTAGGATTTTCGAAATTCTCCATCAATGCCGGCACATATTCCGCCACGAACAGCGGGTCATCATCCGGCAGGGTGGCGATAAACTCGGGGTCGAGGGTCAAGTTATTTTCCGCGCGATGGCAGGTTCCGCAGGTTCGGCCGTTGCCATCGAAGGTTTCATGGAAAAATAGCTCACGCCCCTTGGCGATGAGAGGATCTCCCGAATCCTTCGGCTCCGGAGGCTCCCTGGACGCCGCCGGCGCAGAGAACATCAGCATACTGGTCAATAGGATGAACGGATTAAGCCATAAATTCTTCATTGTTTAAAACCCTTGCAAATGCTTGTTTTTCAATACGACGCAGATGCCGCAGTCTCAAAGTCCGTGCGGCGCCCTGCGTCACAGTCAGACCTATTCGTTATAGAGATTCTGTATCTCGGCGGCTGAAAGCGCGCTGTTGTATAGGCGGAGGTCGTCGAGCACGCCGTTGAAGTAGTTCGAGCCCTGATCGCGCCCCAGCCGCACATTGTCCGGATTGGTCAGGCTGGTGGCGCTGAAGGCGGAAATATCCACTTGCCCGGAAAGCGCGCCGTTGACATATAGCTTCATCGAGCCGGCCCGGTCGACGGAAACCGCGACGTGGTACCAGGTTCCGGTAGCGGCGTTGGTTACGGCCAGTTTTTTGCTGGTCGTACCGAAGTCGATCAGCGCCGAGAGGCTATTCGTGTCATCGGTGCGGGTATGGAAACCGATATTTCCGGAGGCGCTGCTACGGTTATTGAATATGCCGGCAAAGCTTTTGAAGCCGGTGACCTTGACCCAATGGGCCACAGTGAAGTTACCGGTTGCAAAATCAATCTTGCCGGCCTCGCCGGAGGCATTTGTGCCGTTGAAAGCCGCGGCGTTGCCGATCTTGCCGGCCACCCAGGACACATTGCCGAGCGTGGCGTTATTCGTGCCGGTCGAATCGGCGGCGGTCGTGCCGGACGTTTCATCAAAGCGCCATTGATGCGCCGGAGCAGGACCGCCGCCGCCCGATGCATTCACCGTCACGGTGATCGCTGACGAACCGGTGAGGCTGCCGCTGTCGGTCGCCGATGCGGTGATGGTATGCTTACCGGCCGTCAGTGCCGAGGTCGAGAAACTGCCGCCGCTGCCGATAGCGCCGTTTATGGACGAACTCCAGTTCAACGAAGCGGTCAGATTGCCGTCCTCGTTGTCGTTCGCCGTGCCGGTAAAGGTAATCGTAGCGCCTTCGGTGAACGTCGACCCGTTGGCCGGCTTGGAAATGGCCGTTGTCGGGGCTGAATTACCGGCAACGGTAGTGTTAATGCGGATAATTTTAGCCTCCGACGGCACGCCGTCGGCATTCAGGAGGAACAGCATGTAATCTCCGGGCGGGCAACGGTTGCTGCTCGACGGCGGCGTGATATTCAAGCCGCCGCTCGTTTTTGAGAACGCCAGATTCTTGTTGATGCGCTGATTCATGTTCTTCGTATGCGTCACCGCGGAGAGCCGGAGCATATTTACTGTCGTGATGCTGTCGGCATCCGTCGTGCCGACGAAGAACGGCTCGCCGTATTTCACGTTCGCCGGCGCCGAACTGATGACTGGCTGCGGACCTTTGAACAGATAGGGCGGAGAAAATATTTCGAGATTCGGATGATTGTTGCCTCCGATCACGGCCACGCGCGCGTCCGGCAAAAGCACGGCTTCGGAATGATAGCCGCGATATTCGACCGGCATGGACCAAGTGGTCCATTTGTTTGTCGCCACGTTGTAATTAATGGCCGGTTTGGGACCGTCGTTAATGTCGGTGCCGTTGGCGCTGCTGCCGCCGGTCACCAGCAATGTCGCATCCGGCAGAATGGTTATATTGTGCTGGCGACGCGCCTGCGGCATGGAAGCCACGTTTTTCCAGGCCGGTGAAGTTGCGCTCAGGTCGATCGTCTCGGCGCTCGCTACCGGTGGTTTATGCCCGCCGGTATAGATTACTTTGTCTACATCGTACATGGCGGCCGAACCGTAATTGTCGCGTCCTCCCACCTTGCGCTTGGCCACATCCGTCCATGAACCGGCGCCTGACGTGTCGAGGTAGCGCGACATGGATGTCGCCACAAACACCTTGCCGTTGGATGCCAGGAACGCCGCCGGATAAAGCGCGAGACTCATATCCGCGCCGGTAAGATCGCGCCAGGAATTGCTGCTTGCCTGCCAGACTTGAGGAATCGTGTTCCGTGTCCCGTCTTCCTTATTGCCCGACATCGTCACCACGTCGCCATTGCCCAGCGTCACCTGCGTCGGATACCAGCGGCCGCCGTTCATATCCGGCAACGCCGTGAAGGTATTCGCGACCGGATCGTAAATACTGGCGTTAGGCAGACCTAGCAAATCGGTTTCGGAACCGCTCGTGATCAGCACCCGCCCGTCGGCCATGAGCGAATGACCGCTGCAGAAAGGGGAATAACCTAACAAGGGCAGATCCGTCAGCGTGTCCGCGATCGGGTCCCAAAGAATCGGATCGTCGGTGTTCGGGTAAAACATAACCTTGCCGGTCGGCAGCAGAATAGAGTGTACCGGGCGCCACGGCAACGTGCGTACCGGCCCCCATTCGCCGACGACGGTGGGATCGGCCGCTTGAGCGACGGAAGGCGGCAGGCTGAGCCCGCTGGCCGCGAACCCTAACAGCAAGAGTGAGCAGGTTCGCGCCGAAAGGCGCCGCGTGAACGGTGCCGCCGATCGAACCTCCCGACGGCTCGCGTTCATACGTGTGGTTGGTTGAACCAGCGCATCATGCCGCGGATTTCCCGTCCATCGAGCGAATGCGGCATTCACGACCTCAGTCTGCCTGAGGCATCCGGACATCGGCTCGAGTTGATTATCATTAGGCCTGAAATTTGTCATGGCGAATACTCCTTAGTCTTTTGACGATAGTGGTCAAGCATTTTCGGACACAGAAATAGGCTTTTTCCCTGTTTTTTAAGGTATCGTTTCCAGACCGGGCCGCCGGTTCTCGGCTTCCTGTTGCCGGATACGCTGCGGCTCGGCAGTAATCGGCCTGCCGACCACGTCCCCTTCTGCCAAATTCGGCCTTCATCCGCATTATCCAACGGCGCGCCGCTGTTTCACTCGGATCCCTGGCTTGACAGACCTGGCTGACACTCAAGCTCCGCAAATTAAACATAGGCTTTCCAAATACGGCACACAATCAGTATGAATGCCTATTCCTTAACTGAGATACTGAATCGCGATGTATACCCAAAGGGCATAAAGGCATCGCTCCCACGAACCTGGATGGATAGCGGAGGTAATTTTTAGCCGAATCCGCCCCTACCGGGGCCTGAGTCAATTGTGCGCGTAACATCAGTTATGTAAGGCCTTATAGGGCAGTTCCCATGGATTTAAGCGGAGCGATGGACTATTGCTTATCGGCCCTGTCTAACGATTTCACCCACGTGGACGCTGGCGGCGTGCCGCCGGGCTTCCAAAACCGTTTCCCCAACTGCAGGAGGTTTACCATGAAGATTCTGATTGTGCTCACGTCCCATGACCGGCTCGGCGACACGGGCGAGAAAACCGGGTTCTGGCTGGAGGAGTTCGCCGCGCCCTATTACCGGCTGAAGGATGCCGGCGCGACGATCACGCTGGCATCGCCCCAAGGCGGTCAGCCGCCGCTCGACCCGAAAAGCGACTTGCCCGAAAATCAGACCGAGGCCACGCAGCGCTTCCGCTCAGACACCGCCGCGCAGGCTGAGCTTGCCGATACGAAAAAACTGGCCGATGTGTCCGTCGACGAGTTCGATGCCGTGTTCTTCCCCGGCGGACACGGCCCGATGTGGGACATGCCCGACAACAGCGATGCCATCGCGCTGATCGAATCCTTCGTGCAGGCCGGCAAGCCGGTCGCCGCGATCTGCCATGCACCGGCCGCGCTGATCAATGTGCGCGGGAAAGAGGGCGAGTATCTGGTTAAAGGCAGGCGCGTGACCGGGTTTACCAATACCGAAGAGGAGGCGGTGGGTTTGACGTCTGCCGTGCCGTTCCTGCTGGAGGACCGCCTGAAGCAGCGGGGCGGCATTTACGGCAGGGCCGACGACTGGGCGCCCCATATTGAAGTGGACGGCAAGCTCGTAACCGGCCAGAACCCCGCCTCGTCGGAGCCCGCCGCGGAAGCATTGCTGCAGCTGCTTCGCGCGGCTTGAGCCGGCGTCTATTCACGCAACTCGATCCGATAGGCCTCGATCATGGCTTTTCTCGTGTCCGGATCGGTTGAAGCGATATAAAGCTTGTTGTCGTGGATAACAGGCGCGGACAGGGGGCGCCCCGTTCCCTGCATGGCGCCTTTGGCCGCCAATGTGCCGTCTTTCAGGCGAACGCCGTAAATCATGCCGGGTTTTGCAATGTCGACCACCCAGACATAAGGCTCGCCTTTTTTGCCCAATGTGGCAATGACAGGCAAGCTCGGATGGCTTCTGAAAGAATCCACCGCTTCCTGGCTTTTCGGGTCCGGAAACTGCCAGATCCGCCTGAATTGCGGACGGCCGTTTTCGAGCACGATTTTCAGGGCGACGAGACCCGCCGGGTGGGTTTTATCGGACACAAACGTGGCCAGGACCACGACCGGCTCCTGATCGACATACGCCATGACCGGCTGCGTCACCATCATGCCCCGCCAGCTTAATGTGCACTCGTCCTCGGCGGTGCCGCACAGTTCGACGACCTGCAGACGGTCGTACTGCGTGCCCAGATGATCGGCGTCGATCAGGTAGGCGCCGCCGTCCTTGCCCGGCTGCACCAGCACCGAGGAGCCGTTTTGCAGGTCGACCTTGATAGGCGCGTTCGCGCCCAGGTCATAATCCATGCGCGCCAGGCATTCCCAAAAGGTTTTGTCGTCGCACTCGCCGCCGTGCGGCAGCAACGGCGGACTGTTGTCCGGCAGGCGCGGAATGAACAGATTCTTGCAGGAGGCCATGCATTCTTTGGACGGATTGACCGGATCGAAGTTGGCGCACAGCCCGGCATCGCAGCCGGGATCGAATTGCAGTCCCGGTTTCAGGCGCATCACGGTGTTGGCATAGTCGCGCCGGGCCAGATCTATCTGGCCATTGCCGATCGGCGCAAACAGCTCGAAATCATCGCCGGTTTGATAAACCTGCGGACCGGCCGGCGTCCAGATGCCGCCGCCGCAGATCATTTCTATCGTGCCGTAGGGCGCCGTGACCGGACATTCGGCCTCCGGCGTCGTCACCAGCACATTGCTAACGGCCGACGTACTGCCTTTTTGCCGCCAGGCGTCCATGTCGATTTCGAAAATCCAGCCGTGAAAAGGCTGGCTGTCGCCTGAATTGCCGAAGGAAGCGTAAACATAACCGAGTTCGGTCCCCGATTTTGACGCATGCTTGACCGCCGAATGAGAAAAAGCCATGGGCGGATCGAACTTGACGGTGGCGACGCCATCGGCGGCGGGCACCTCGGCCGATAAAGCCAGCACCGGAAAACTGTCGTGCAGTTGCTTGCGGGTCATGTCGATCACGGCGAGACGGTGGCTGGTGCGTCGGCCCTGTTCAAGGCATTGGTACAGTACAACAAGCTTGTCGCCGATCAGCGCCGGTGTCGACACAATCCGCGCCTTCTGGCCGGCGGGAACCGGGACTTCAATCCGCCATTCCAGCGCGCCGGTATCGACATTTTGAATCGCAATCATGCCGTTGGAGGCCGCCACGACCAGCAAAGGCCGGCCTTGAGACAGGTCCAGCAACGGCGATGCGGTGATGCTCTCGTCGAACGTCACGGCGGGCCGGTTTTCGCCAGGAAAGATACCGGTCAGCTTGAAGAATTCCGGTTTGTCCGCCGCGGCGCGATAGGCGACGCCATAGCTTAGCGCCGCCAGAGTCAGGGCGATAGCGGCGGCGGTAAAAAAACGTTGGGCAAATGTCATTGCGTTATAACTCTACATACGGTAGGGGATGAGGCTAAAAAGATTATCCCAGGCAGGCTAAAAAAGATGTTCCACAGGAGACACGAAGAAAATAATCCTTATCAATTCAAGCGATTGAAAACGTCGTGTTCTGTATCCTCTATGGTTATCCGTTGAATAATGTTAGGGAGCAGTAGGGTAACCGCCATTCAGTTAAGCTTGACTTAACGGCATTCGACCCGGCATGCGCCCCAGGCTTTTAACGCGGGTAGCGGACCGAGTGCGGGCGAATACTTTCCGGGACAAAGGTGAACCCGCCGCCAAGCGAGCATGGCGGTCCGGTCGGCCGGGCATAATATAAACTATTAATTGGCGTTAAAAAAACGAATTCTTTCCCAGCCGGTCAATCAGCTCCCGCTACTGCAGCGCGCGGCTGATCAATTGCCCTGTTTGCGTATGATGAAGGATTCTGGCGAACGGCTTGATGCTGGCTTCCGGCCCCTGCGCGAACACGTAAACCGGCGTGCTGGTATGGGTGCCGGTCGCCCAGACCACTTGCTGGCTGGTCGCGACAGCACGCGCCAGCAGGTTTTCGCGGTTCTCCCGCTGATAGACGAAAAACGCCCCGTTGTCCCCCATTTTCGGCACCCGCCTGGCGCCCAGCGCGTGGTGGCCGGCATGGAAGAACGGGTTATCCTCGGTCGCCAGAACGGTCCTGGCCTGGGCTTCGGAGATCTTGAACGCGGTATGGCGGTTGACCAGTTCGGCCAGTTTTGCCGGCGTCTGCCGCAGCAGAGGCAACGCGTCGAAGCGTTGGAAAATATCATGGTAGCTGAGCTGTTGCGCGTAAAGTTTGTCCAGCACCTCGGGGCTGCCGAAATTAAAGCCGGGCGCGAACAAACTATTGGCGAAGGCGGCGGCGGGAGGTTCTCGGCCGAATAGCTGAAGCCGAAGCCGCCCGTTTCGTGGTCGGCCGTCACGATGATCAGCGTGTCCTGCCGGTTTGCCGCCCAGTCCAGCACGGCATTCAACATGTCGTTGAAGCGCAGCATTTCGTGCAGCAGCAGGCCCGTATCGTTGCGATGCGAGGCCCAGTCGATCTGCCCGGCTTCGATCATCAGAAAAAAACCGCGCTCATGGTCGTCCAGAAGATCCAGCGCCTTGACCGCCATTTCCCGCAGCGTCGGCACCTCCCGGCCGGCATCGCTACGCAGCCTGGTTTCAACGATGCCGTCGGGCATGCCGGAGCCGGCGAACAAGCCCAGCGTTTTGCCCCGGGCCTGTTGCAGCTGGGCCTTATTGAACGCCAGCGTATAACCCTGCCGCCGCGCGGTCTGCAACAGATCCTTGTTGTCCGTGCGCTTGGATTTGACCTGCGGAGCGCCGATCAGGTACGGAAACGGTCTTTTGGCCTGCCGGGGAATCCAGTAGCTTAAGCCGCCCGACAGCATGACATCGGGCTGCGCGGCCAGCAAATCCTCGGCGATGTCATTTTCCTGGCTGCGGTGCGTCTGATGCGCGGCAAACGCGGCGGGCGTGGCATGCGTCATGCGCGTGTCCGAAACCAGCCCGGTCGCCTTGCCCAGACGCCGGGCTTTTTCGATGAGGTTTTCCTGGCGGTTGCCGTCCTGGTCCAGGCCCAGCATTTCCGAGCCGGCCGGAAGGCCCGTGGCCAGTTGGGTGGCCGACGCGGCCGAATCGGTCACCAGCGTATCGGCCGAGTAGGTCATGGCGATGCCCAGCCTTCCCTGTTCCATCATGCGGTCCAGCGCCGTTTGGCGGTCGCGTATCACGGCATGAGGCGCCTGCCGCGCATAGGACAGCAGCAGGCCGACCTGCTGCGGCCCCATGCCGTCGCCGATGATTAAAATGACGTTTTTGACCGCCGTGTCCGGCTTGATATTTTCCGCCGGCGTGCAGCCCAGCAGAACAAGGGCGAAGAAACAGTAAATCCGGGTTTTCAGCATGTCGTGTTGGTAGCGTTACTTTATTTTTATTACCTGATGGGTAAGGTATTTTTACTACAAACAGCACGAAGAAAGGAAAATAAAAACCTCCTGTCCTCGGCACGCAGCGACGACCGTTCCCTGCGCTGCGCGTTGTGCTCCAGAGGGGACAGCGCCTGCAGCCTTGCAGTCAGGTCCGTGACATCCCCGTTGTCATTGGTAAAGCGGGCGGACTTTTGAGGCAGGTCGCGCAACATAATGATTGATCCCAATAAATTTCTAAAAACGGCGGCCTAATTATGCGCCATGAGCTGCTGGGCGATGCCCATGTAGGCCAGCAACTGGCCGTAGATCAAACCGAAAGCGGCGGCAACGGCAAGCAGGCCGGTCACAATGTCTTTTTGTAACTTATTCATCTGGCTATCCTCGCGCGTTGGAAAAACCGGCAGCATAACCAATTTACAAGTAAATTCCGTGACAGGCCGATGACAGTTTTATGACAATATCTGGATTGACGTGTTAGCGTAAACTCGGCATGCATGCCCCGAAAAGCCGGATTTATTGATCCAGCCAATTTCACTGGCGCGGTTATAACTTTTTGAGATTTATCACCTAAATGGGTGATGACAGGATTGGCAAAAGCAAAGATACTCTTCCGCTAACTTACGAGTTGGGTATTTTACGTCCATGCCTAACTTTTGTTCCAATAATGGACGTTGGAGACAAAATGAAAAAATCTTTATCTTTAGGTAGTTTAGTAATTACAGCCGCCCTAACTTTTCCAGCATTCGTCACGGCGGCCCCAATTCTTGGTCAAGGATTGCCAATAGACAATGTTAACTTAGCCGGGGGCACTGTAATTGATTTTGAATCAACAGGTGTCGTCAACGTTCCTTCATTGTCAATATCTGGCGTTACATTTACCGGCAATACTAATATCGAAGTGGATAGTGATTTCGCGGGTAACTACAATACTCGTGGAACGTTTCATATGACTAATCACGGTAGGGGCCTTGATAGTTTCCGGTTTGATTTTGACGCTCCAGTAGATGCTTTCGCATTCTTATGGGGAGCTGCTGATTACGACTGGACATTATCGGCTTTTAATGGCAACACCTTACTTGAAACGCTCATATTGAGCCCCACTCGCGGCAGTAACTTAGGTGATTACTTTGGGATTGCTCATGCAGGCATGACTCATGCTACATTGACCGGCAACTTCATTGACTATGTGTTTATTGATAACTTTACCGTCAAAAGCGCCGATGTCAGCGCCGTTCCGGTACCTGCAGCAGTCTGGCTGTTTGGTTCAGGCTTAATGGGATTGCTGGGCTTCAACCGCAAACGCGCTCAGTCTGCGGCATAAAACCGACATTGCCCAATGATCAAACCGCCTTTCTGGAATCCGAAGGCGGTTTTTTATTGTCTGTCGTTGCACGCAAATCGTTTCTGACGTTTCGGGAACAAATGCCACCGGCAGAGTCCGATCCGGCAAAGCGCATACGCCATGCGCTAGGGACTCCGGCTTATGGCACGGGTCTTTTTATGCATTGTAGGTGCGAATTTACTTGAGCCCTTCAGGGTATTCGCACTGCCTGTATCTCGATTTTTCCGGGTCGAATACCCTAAGGGGCATAAGTAAATTCGCTCCTACAATTACCTGACTTATTCCATGCCCTCTACTTCTCTTGTTTTTTGGATTTATCACCCATATGGGTGATGACGGAAGCGGGCAATGCAAGGATACTCTTTATCCAGGGCCTGCTAAGATTCAGAACAAATGGCAGGAGGTTAGAATTTTTGTTTAAGGGAAGCTATATATCATGAAAAAAATGCTTTGTTCTGCTGTGCTTTGCTCTGCGCTGTTTGGCGTAAATGCCGCACAGGCTGCTGTCCTGACTTTTGATGATTTGCCGGGTGACACATCCGCTGTAACTAATGGTTATGGCGGCTTCAATTGGAATGGCGCTACACAAATCGGTTCTATCAGCAGTTCTTTTCATCCTGGTTCTGGGTATGAATTTGGTACTGTGTCGCCTAACAATACTGTCTTCAATTTTTTTGGTTCTACACCAACCTATATCGACTGGACTGGCGCCGGTACGTTTGATTTTAACGGCGCTTACTGGACTTCAGCTTGGGATAGCGCTCAGTCTTTAACGTTTGAAGGCTGGAATAACGGTTCATTGTTATATTCATCGAACGCTTTTACTATCAATAACCAAAGCCCTCTGTGGATTGCATTGAATTGGACAGGTATTGATCACCTGGTGATCAATAACTCAGGAAGTCAATGGGCAATGGATAACTTCACTTTTAACGAAAATGTCAGCGCCGTTCCGGTACCTGCCGCAGTCTGGCTGTTTGGTTCAGGCTTAATGGGATTGCTGGGCTTCAACCGCAAACGCGCTCAGTCTGCGGCATAAAACCGGCATTACCCAATGATCAAACCGCCTTTCGGTAATCCGAAGGCGGTTTTTTATTGTCTTCCATGTCCAAATGTATAAACTGGCGCCAATCAACAGCCTTTCAATTCTGCGCCGCCCACTCCTGCAATTGAGCCACCACCCATGCCCCGTCATCCAGCGGCAGGTCATGGCCGGCCCAGGGATGGCTGCAGTAGCGCCAATGCCATTTTCGGTAGATGTCGACCGAGCACTCCGGCGCGACCAGGCGGTCGCCCCAGGCATTCAGCAGTAAAACGGATTGCTCGGGCCGCCGGTCGCAGGGCCGATAGCGCGCCGCGGCCCTGATCTGGCGCCAGCTGTTTTTAAGGCTGACCGGCCGTTCCCGCTGGATGCTTTCCCAGTCCTTGAGCGTCCGTTCATCCGGCGTGCGGTTGCTGACCAGCGCCAGGATCGCCGCTTCGCGCCGGCGCAGGTTCCGCGTCAGCGCCAGCGCCGCCAGCCGGACTAAGCTCTGCCAGCGCAGCCGCTGATAGCTTGGGCTTAAACCGGCAAAACTGGTATTGATCAGCGCCGCGCCGCAGATATCGCCCGGATACGACAACATCCATTCGAAGGCGACCATCGCCCCCAATGACAGCCCCAGCACCGTGACCGGCTGTTGCAGCAGGCCGGCCTGCCGCGCCTGCGCGCGCACCTGGCGCGTGATCTGGCGGATCGAGTCCGGACTGGCTTCCCGGCAGTAGCGTCCGGTGCCGGGCAGATCCAGCGCCGTGATTCCGGCCTCGGGGAACGCCGCCCGCAGCAGCGGCACGAAGTCACCCCAATGCGCCGATTCGCGGCTCAGTCCGCGCAGCAGAATCCAGTTGCGGCCCAGCTGCCGGGAATCGTGCAAGCCGAAGTTACTTGGTGTTTGCGCCTTATCCATACCAGAGATCGTTCGCCTTGTTGTGATACAGAATTCTCTCCCGTTCCTCCAACTGCGCCCACGGCTTCGGATAAAGCAGGCTGCGATGCAGGAAATCGAACAACATGAAATGCCGGCGGAAAATGCGCTGCTGCCGGTGCGGCAGCAGCGGATGAAACCACCCGTGCCGAGAGAACAGATGCAGCGGGCTTTTACGCAGCCACAGCCAGGAGCCCATTTCCAGGGTCAACGGCATGAAGATGCGCCCGTCGGCATGTTGCTGCCGGAAGCTATCAAACAGATAATCCCACAGATCGCCGTTGATCACGTACTCCAGGCACATCGGCTCGATCTTGTAGATATGATGCCGGTAACAGCGATCGAGCAGTTCCTTTAAAGCCAGGGCTTCGGCCACCATGGGAAACGGCGTTCTGCGCCCGGCATAGGGAAACCACAGGCGGTCCCTTATGCCGAAGCCCGAGTGCAAATCCAGCGCCATGGACATCGGCGAACCGAACAACTGCCGGTCCACGATACGGCAGACCGCCTGCGTCTCTTGCTCCATGTTCAGCGTATCGCCGCGATACCAGGGCAGCCGGGGCGTCAGCCGGTGGCCGCTGTAGATCCGCGTGGCGCCCTCGCCTTCCACCGGCGCATTGCGCATCAGATCGACGCCGTTGCCGTTGCTGCGCATACCGAAGCAGACGCCGACCGGATTCACGACCGGCACGAACACCAGCCGCGATTTTTCAAGCCGTGCCAGAAACTCCTCGTCCCAGTCCATGAGCTGGCTGATGCTCTGCATATAGGACAGGATAACCTCCGAACCGATTTTCTCCAGGCCGTGCACGCCGCCGAACAGCGCCAGCACGGGCACATCGGGCCGATCGGAGCCGAGCGTGATGCACTGAATCGGGAACTCATGGTCCCGGTATTGAATCCGCTCCACCTCCTCGACGCGCGCCCGGTCGCCCAGTTGCTCGATAATGCGGTTAAGCTGTTCGAGTTCCGGAAAAGTCTTAATGCCCATCAGACAACAGTTTGCGGCTTCTTATCGATAGCCAGCGGCTCAAGTTCCCGCACCAAGGCGATTTTTCTTACGATGCGGTCTCTCGCCTCGGCACCGACGACATGGCGTGTATCGCTGGCGACCGTAATGACCGGCAGAAAGCTGATTCGGGCCTCGATTTTTTCCAGCGTCAGCATCCGGATTAAATGCGGCACGAACGCATCGTTGCCGATAAAAGGCGCAAGCGCCCTAGCCTCGCCCCGGTATTGCAGCGCCACCGGCTGAATCGCCGATTGCGTCAGCAAGGCCGGCTGAAAGAGCGACGGATGAAAGTGCAGAACCTCGTCGCCGCACGTCGTGGTGCCTTCCGGAAAAGCGATAATGTGACGGTTCTGCTGTAGCAGTCCGGCCATGGCGTCAGCGGTCGCCCGGATCTGCCGCTTGTCGCCGCGCCGGATAAAAATCGTGCCGGCCTGCCGGGCCAGATAGCCGATCACGGGCCAGCCTGAAACGTCGCTCTTGGCGACGAAACAAGCCGGCAGGCAGCGGCCGATCACAAGAATATCGAGCCAGGAGATATGATTGGAGACCAGCAGGGCGCCCCGTCCGGACGGTTCGCCCTCGACCACTGTCCTCAGGCATAAAACGGCACCGAACAGTTTGAGCCAATGCGTCTTCAGCGCATCGTGCCTGACTCTGGCCTCCTCGGCCGAATATAGCCAGGTGATGGCGGGAAAAATACCGGCGGCGATAATCAGTCCATAGCTGAACAGCAGAATAATCAGTAAAAGTCTATAGCACAGCCGCGCAACGATCGTCATGAAGTCCTTGATAGTCTCTCATATAATGCTTGCTGTAACGGGCCTGCAGCTGATCCAGCGGCAGCAACATGAACAGATCCATGCAGTTGAAGTCCGCATCCCAGCATGGCTCGCCGCAGACCAGCGCGCCGAAGCGCAGGTAAGCCTTCAGCAAGGGCGGGATGCCCGATTCATCGCGCTGGCAGCGCAGGGCTTCGGGCACCGGCACGCACGGGCGGACCTGCATCGAGACCGGGGCCTTGTTTTTGGCATCGATGCCGCGATATACCGCATCGACGGCAAAACCGCTGGGGCCGGGCGTAATACTGGCGCAACCCAGCAAATAATTAAATCCGCCGGCCAGCGCGTATTGCACCAGTCCCGTCCACAATGTGGTCAATACCGCGCCGCCGCGATAATCCGGGTCTACGCAGGTGCGGCCGATTTCCAGGAAACGGCCCGGCAGGGTCAAGACCCGGTCCAGCTCGAACTCGCTTTCCGAGTAAAAGCGACCCAGGCGCTGAGCCTGGTATTGGTTGAGCATGCGCGTGTAACCGACGATTTTGTCTGTGACGTTATCGAACACCACCAAATGCTCGCAATAATCGTCCACTTCGTCATAATCCAGGCCTTCCGCGCCGGTCTTGAGTTTGGCCCCCATCTCGCCGGCGAACACCCGGTAGCGCAAAACCTGGGCCTGTCTTATCAGCTCTTCCGAATGGGCAATGAAGCATTCCAAGCGCCTGGCCGGTTTGATTCGTACTGTTGCATCTATGTTCTTCATGTCTCATCAACGGGTGAAATTACGATAGCGCTACAATAAGCACTCAAGATGTCAGCAGTGTGTCCGGTCTATGAACATTGCGTGACAAAAAGCGGCATCCGTCCGATGACGCGCAGGCTGTAGGGTCGAACTTGTGCCTCATAAGGTATTCGAGCCCTGACGTTTACTGTTCGCTATGGCAGTGCAGTGCGAATGAATTCGCACCTACGCGTGCATGGCCTCATGGCGCGGAGGATTTCAGTCCTTGTCGGTATCGGCTATTTTTCGCGACCTGCGGGTCATTCGGAAGGAGCGACTACTGGCTTGCACGGAAAGGCAGCAGTGCTCCTGGAGAAGACAAACGCCGGCAATGACCTCTGGCCGCTGTACGCATGCTGTATCAGAATTTATTGCCGATCGATTTCAGAGACGATAAGTGGCGCAATGCACGGGTCTTGCGCCACAGCTTTTCTGTTTGCGGATGAAGCTTAAACAGCCGAATGATCAATCGCTTAACATCATTGGAGGCTTTGAGCATGATAGAGAGACCGACTATCATGGTCGGCAAGCCGAACGGAACCGGCAGCGGGAACAGGATCATTCCTATCACAAAGACGACGCCGCCGATCGTCATCAGAAGAGATTTTCTCAGCACGGATCAAGCCGCCCGCGCATAAGCCGGTGTCGGCGCTTTTTTCCGATCAAGCAGCGCCTGGCCTTCTTCCCGCCATCTGATCAGCGCCAGCCGGCCGTCGTCATCCTCGACCAGGGCCGTACAGCTTTCCACCCAATCACCGCAATTGCAGTAGGTTTTGCCGAACTCCATTTGCGTGATGTCGGCATGATGGATGTGGCCGCAAATGACGCCATCGACCTGTCTTTTCTGCGCCTCCAGTCCCAGGACATGCTGATAGTTATCCATAAAGCGGGCGATATTCTTGACTTTATTCTTCAAAAACGCCGACAGCGACCAGTGCTTGTAACCCAGCAGCGAGCGGATATGGTTATACCAGCGATTGATGACCAGCAGTATCTCGTACGCCTCGCCGCCAATATACGCCAGACTTTTGTTATGGCAGACCATGCTGTCGAATTCGTCGCCGTGCAGAACCAGAAACCGACGCCCGTCCCGCGTTTCATGCACGGCATTGAGCCGGATATCGATGCCGTTAAAATACATGCCGGCATGCTTGCGGAACGGCTCGTCATGGTTGCCGGGAATATAAAGCACGCGCGTGCCCTGCTCGGCCTTGTTAAAAATCCGCTGCACGATATCGCTGTGCAGGGTCGGCCAGTAAAAGCCGTTCCTGAATTTCCACAAATCGATGATATCGCCGACCAGGTAAAGCGTATCGCAGTCGACATGATCGAGAAAATCCCGTAATTGCTCGGCTTTACAGCCTTTAGTTCCCAAGTGCGTATCTGAAATCCAGACTGATCGGTAATGTAATGACATGGCAACGACCATAAGAAATTGTGATAGCGCTACCATACCCGTTCTTTATTACAGCAAGTTAACGCTTTGATGACGAAGAGGTTACACGGTGGGCGTCATGAACAGGGAGCGGAAAACAGGGTCCTGGGTGGCGTTGCCGATGAGCCATTATTTTAACGGCCGGCCTGTGCGACAGAATGATTGTGTTAGACACAAAGGCTGTGCTAGAGTCCGGTCCGAACTGTGCACCGGGCCGGTGTAATGTATGGCGCCTGTTTGGAGCGGGATGTTTAATCATCAATCCAAGCGGCCCTGTTCCCTGATGGAACACGCCGTTTTCTACTACGCTCCCGGGACTTCGGCTTGTAATTCCAACTCCATTTGGATGAGCCATACCGCGATTGACGCGCTTCGCCTGGAACGTCTGCTATCGGGTCGGCACATCCTGCCGCGCAAGCCGCTTTCGCAATAACCGTAATAACTTGAGCAATATGATTTTTTCTTATGTGGGAAGCAGAAGTTTAACTGCCCATTGTATTTCGCATAGCGCCAACTATTTTCAGCAGTTTTAAACGACATCATTTATAGAGAAGGAATTCCATGCCAAATGATCCATACAAAAACCCTTTCGAGTCATGGCACCGGCAACGCTGCCATCCCAATGCCCCCGCGGGTGGTGGCGGTCCCGGCAACTTCACCAGTGCGGGCCCTCTTGGATCCGGCGATCAGTGCCGGGATAGCCTGCCCCATCCTAACTCGCCGGCGGGACGTTATCTTACTCACCAGGAGATTCGCACTCCGGCACTCCACGAACGGGTTGAATACGTAGTCAAAGCCTATTTCCTGGCTCTACGCCTGGCGCCTGGCGCCGTTTACCAGGAAACCGGCTATCAATTGGGTCAGGTTATTGAAGCTTTACTGCCCGGACTTCTCCAGATGCTGGCGGTGCTCGGCATCAGTGTTGTGGCGGGGGCGGCTGTCGGCGCCGCCATCGGCTTATTTCTGGGCGGTGTAAGCGCCGCGCCCGGCGCAGTGGTGGGCGCTGAATTAGGCCTGGAAATCGGCACCGCTGTGCTTGCCTGGATGGGGCTGGGATTTCTGGCGGTTGCCATTGGCCAGGGCATGGGAGAACTGACCGGCGTTCTCACGCACGCCATCCGCCGTGCCTGGTATGCGGCCGAACATCTTCACCCGCAGTTCGAAACCGACCGGGCGGCTGAAGGCCTGGCCCAAGCTGTGGGTATTTTATTCCGCCTGATCCTCCAGGGCCTTCTGGCTTATGTGCTGAAAAAAGGCGCGGTCAGCTCCAGCCAGGCCGCGCTCTCGACAGCGCAGACCCTATCACGGGGCGGCACCGGTGCTGCCGCCGACGCAACCCTGGCCGAAGTCTCCGCGCTGTTGCGGAAAAGCAAACTGCCTGACGGGTTTGTCGTCTGGCTTGAAAGGAACTGGGACGATCTGAAACGAAATCCCAAGCTGGTAAGCAATAAAACCGGTCCGAATAGTTCATCTCAATCATCATCGTCGGCAGCGACGCCGTCGGAACTGAAAGGGATGAGGGAGAGGCAGGGGCGTGAGGATGTCGCGGAAACGTCTGGAAATGAAATTCGACCTGTCGTCGGAAGAATCTCTCTCGATACAATGACGGGTAAGGATACTTCGGGTGTTCCAGACAATATTCGCATTCGTGGAGCAGCAGAAAATCCAAGATTAGCACCATATAATTTGAATACAGATGGCGTTATTAGAACTCAACAGGAAGCGATTGATCTTGCTCGATCATATGGTGTTGAAATCGGTGACGATATAACTATCGGGTTTATGAAAAACTGGACTCGAACGGACGCGGATGCGGAATATTTTTATCGCTTGAGAGATTACAAACCAGATGATTGGGTTGAATGGGATGATTTTTTTCACGAAACGACTGGCAAAATTCCTGTTAGGTTCAACGCCAATATCTTAAATAGTGATGAATCAATAGTAGCTCACATTTCTCATGAAATGTATGAGCTCAATGCTTTGAGAAATATTTTTGCGGAGAGAGGGGCTATGCGTGCTCGAGAGCTGAACAAACTAATTGCTACAAGGCGCCAAGGTGGTCTTGCTGGAAACTTTCATGAGAAAGCTTGGGACATGGCTGATCAACTTGTCTTCAAGATGAGAGGAGGTCAATAAGATGAGCTTTTCACAGACTAAGAGTGAAATAGAAGAACTACTTGAGAATCACGCTAATGGACTTTACACCTCCGGAGAAGTGGTATCTATAGTCATTGGCTTATTTGATGAATCGAATATCGATGAACTTTGGGAGACGCTTCCCGATTGGTTGAAGAAAAATATATGCTCCCTTCTTGCTGATTTTTCAGAAATAGATGAGTTGGTTTCGTTTGGTAGAGGAGACCACGAGCTTATCAAAAAACAGAATTTATTCGTGAAAAATTGGCTTTCTAGGAATAACCAAATTTAGGTTATAAATGACCGTATGAAGGATGAATCGTAGGATGGATTTGCCTCGGCAATCCACCGACAAACATAGTCTTAACTGATGTTACGCACGAGCGGTTTCATCCCGTTTGCCGCGCCGAGCACCGCAGCTTTTGCCGAGAACAGCCCGAAGGGGCGCTTCATGGATGAAGCGCGTTGCCAAAGGGACAGGAGTGCCTTTTGGCAACCCTCGGCGAATACCCGCAAGGGGCACAAGAGCGAGGAGCACAGGGAGCAAGCGGCAACGGGCGGCCTGCTGACTCGTGCCGTCCAGGCACTCGCGCTGCGCGTGCTTCGCATCCAAATCTGCTCCAGGCAGATTTGTCTTTGGTTACTTTCTTTTCGACTGCATGGATGCAGGAGGTAGAGCAATGCAGGAGCAATTGCCGAGGCCGCGCAAAGACAAATTCGCCAGGAGCGAATTTGGTCAGCTTTAGCTGACCCGAAGGGAGAAGCCCAAGGATGGGCTTCTCAGCGTAACTCGCCTTCGGGTGCGATAAACCCGATTAAATAAAAACGTCGCGCTAGCGACACTTTATTAAATCGATCTAACTTCAACTGGCCGCGTAACATCAGGTCTTAAAACTGTCATGTTCCACAATATTGCTGGCCTGCTTGAAATGGCGGTTTGCTGCGCGAAACCGCCCTACTTCACTGCCTTCTTTAATGGCCGAAACTGGCTCAATTCCATTGGCCATTGACACAATTTTGCAATCTTTTTAGCGTACAGTTGAGCATCACAAGCTTTACGCTTTATAAGGTTAAATATGCGAAAAAATCAACACCCTTCGACATCAAAAATAGAATCTGCCTTTTTAGCTGATATTTTTGAACGACTACTCGATTTGAAGGAGAAAATGACACTCGGCATCGATCCCGAACAAGACAATCTCTCTTTACTCAACCTGCACCACTACCTCAACCTGCGAAAATACGATTTCTCACAACTGCAAGATGATCTCACCAAAGTGGGACTTTCTTCATTCGGACGATCCCAAGCCCATATGGAAGCGAGCGTGAATGTCGCCCTAGAGATACTTTCCATAGCATTAAACAAAGGGCTCCCTCATCAAAAATCCCGCTTAAGCTATGAAGCCTCTCATGCGATCATGGATAAAAATGCTCAAATTTTTTCCAATATTGGCAATAAAACCAAGATTATGATTACCGTCCCCACGGATTACCATGAGAACTGGTTTAGTGATCTCTCACGAGAGGGGGCACACCTGTTTCGTATCAACACCGCGCACGACACCCCTGATGCATGGAGCAAGATGGCAAAAGAAATCAAAAAAGTCTCGTCCGAAGATAAAGATTTAAAAATCTACGTCGATCTCTCGGGTCCGAAAATCCGAACCAGCCTAAAAAAATCGAAAAAACCGGATAAAGAAAAAAAGATTAAAGTGTTTTGCGGTGACAAAATCTTTATTCATACCAGCGATTCGTCACCATCGGAAAAAGAAACAAAACATTATGATGCCGTCATAGGATGTACATTGGATAAAGTCGGAAGCTTAGTCAAAGTCGGAGATCCTATCTTTTTAGACGATGGAAAAATCGAACTTTGTATTGATGAAATCTTTGGTGAAAACATCGTGTGCAGCGTTATAACGCACAGTGATGAGGGGAGTAAAATTAAAGACGAAAAGGGGATCAATTTTCCAAATAGCGACATCGCGCTCCATGCCATCTGTGATCATGATAGAGAAGTTCTCCCACATATCTGCGAATACGCGGACATTATCGGTATTTCTTTTACCCAAATGCCTGAAGATATTACCGATCTAATCGACGAACTCGAAAAATTAGGAAAAAAAGGGGAGATTTCGATTGTTGCAAAAATAGAAACCAAAAAAGGGGTTCACAACCTCCCGGCCATCCTCGAAACACTCATCAAGTACGGAAATTCCGGCATCATGATCGCACGGGGTGATTTGGCTATCGAAATCGGATTTGAAAACCTAGCCTATATGCAAGAAGAGATCCTCGATCTCTGTACGGCGGCGCATATACCCGTCATCTTGGCAACTCAAGTGCTTGAGAACAAAATGAAAACCAACATCCCAAGCCGCGCCGAAATCTCTGATGTTGCCTTTGCCCACAAAGCAGAATGTGTAATGCTCAATAAGGGGGGGTATACCCTAGAGACGATCAAAATCATCAGAACGATTTTTGCCCAAATGGATTTGATTTTTCGAAAAAACAAACTGCTCTACAATCCAAGCTTTCAGTGGAAATAGAATATCGGCTTCGGTAAAGTCGAACCGTTCATCGACGAATCCACTGATTCCAAGAAGCGACGGAGATATTTTTGATGTGAATGAGCCTAAACACCGTGAGGTCCTCATCTTTCGCTATCCGAACAATAATCAATAGGGGGCAGACTCTATTGATGACCTTATTGACCTTTGAGGGTTGTGCCATCAGGCAAGTCGCGATGTATACCCAAAGGGCATAAAGGCATCGCTCCCACGGAAACAGCCATAACCTGAAAGAATAATCGAGTTTATTTTTAACTGAATCCGCACCTGCGGTAGTATAAAAACCGGATGCCGTAAAAAATATTCCTGCTTCGTCTCATTTCCGCGCAAGCAGAAGCCAGAATCAGGCGGATTTGTGTTTTAATGGCTGAGCGCTACCCGTAAAGCAAAATTACCCAGCATGAGGATGAAAAGCATGTCGTTTATCCATAAATCCATGAGCCCTTTAGTCTGCTGCCTGCCGATATTCACTGGCCTTGCGCATGCCGATGCGTACGTTAACACGACCGGCGGCACTGTTGCCGTCTCGGGGAACGGCGTGGTTATCATCAACGGCAAAGTGGTTTCCGGCGATGCGGTGACGGCCAGCGGCCCGGAGCAGACGGAGGAAAGATCGGTTCCCCCCTACAATGACATCCAGATCGATGCGCCTGTACAGATGACCTATGAGGTATCGGATACCCGCGCGCTAAAGGTGACCGCGCCAGCGAATGTGTTGCCGCTGCTTTCCACGAGCGTCGTTGACGGGCGCTTGACTGTTGATCTTAAAGGTTCGGTTGTCAGCCTGAATGATCCCATCCGCGTTGATGCCTCAGGGCCAAGCCCGCGGTCCGTCACCCTCTCAGGAGCCGGTTCCGCCAATTTCATGAACCTGTCCGGCCCGGCCGTAACCCTGAATGTCAATGGCTCAAGCAAAATTGTGGCGACCGGCAGCGTGACACAATTGACCGCCTCGATAAGCGGTTCCGGCCGCCTCGATGCATCGTTGCTTCAGGCTGAAGAAATCAATCTGTCTGCGTCAGGGGCCGCCAATGTATCGGCATTCGCCTCCCGCTCGATTGCTGGCGATATTTCAGGGGCGAGCCGTGCCATCATCGCTGGCGCTCCTGCCCGCCGAAAGGTGGCGGTTTCCGGGGCCGCGAAGATCACCTATCGCTAAAAACAAGGTTTATGAGTTGCTGAAGCAATGAAGCGCGCCGGCCGCAAATGCCGCGTTTATTGTCGGCCGATACGTCCCATGCGTCAGTTATAGTTCGGCTATCAATTCCGTTACCGCCATCTCGCAGGAGCCGCAGCCCGCGCAGGCGCCTGTCAGCCTGGATATGGTGTCCAGGTCGTCGATGCCGTTGCCGACAAGCTCCTTGATTTTCTCCCTGGTCGTGCCGCTGCAGTAGCAAATAAAGTCGTTGTTGTTCAGGTTAATATCATTCATCTGGATTAAGTGCGTGGGATGGACCAAACGCGCGCCCATCGGGCTGGCGTTTCAAATGCCGGGCATTTTATCATGCATGCGCCATCCTGTGCCGCTCGCAAAAAACATAGGCCGGGCAAGTTCCCACCCGGTATCTAACCAGTTCTCCGTTCCGTTGGAGCGAACGTTTTCGGGCCAACGGAATGCCAGCCCCCGCTACTCGGTGTCGCAGCCCAGCGAACTTACGCTGCCGGGCGTTTTTTTGGTCCGTTTCATGCGCTCGCCTGGCTCCTGATTAAAGCCTTCGGCCTGCAAACGCCAGAGCGTTTCGAACACGCCGCCGCGCCGACGCAGTTCATGAGGCTGCCCGTATTCGACAATCCGCCCCTGGTGCAGCACGACAATGTGGTCGAAGCAGGAGAGCGTCGACAGCCGGTGCGCCACCGCCAGCACCGTGCGGCCTTGCATCAGCTGGCTCAGCGCGGCCTGGATTTCGGTCTCGGCTTCGGTATCAAGCGCCGAAGTGGCTTCGTCGAGAATCAGGATAGGCGCGTCCTTGAGAAAAGCGCGGGCCAGCCCCAGGCGCTGGCGCTGGCCGCCGGAGAGCATCACGCCGCGTTCGCCGACCAGGGTCTCATAGCCGCTCGGCAGTTCGCGGATAAAGCCATCGCAGAAGGCGTGCCGCGCGGCTTCGTACACCTGCTCGTCGGTCGCATCGGGACGGCCGTAGCGGATGTTCTCCAGAATGGTGCGGTTGAACAGCGCCGTCTCCTGCGGCACCACGGCGATTTTCTCCCGTAGGCTGTCCTGGCTGACACCGCGAATATCCTGGCCGTCGATCAGAATACGCCCGCCCTGCACGTCGTCGAGACGCTGGATCAGACTGATCAGGGTGGATTTGCCGGCACCGGAGGGGCCGACGATGCCGACCTTTTGCCCGGCCGGAATGTGCAGGCTGAAGTCCTTGAATACCTCGCGGCGGCCCCGGTAGCTGAAGTGAATGTCCTCGAAGTCGATGCGGCCTTCCTCCAGGGTCAGGCCGACCTCGGGATCATCCAGGCTGTGCGGCTGGTTGATGATGCGCAGAGTGTCGGCAATGGCGCCGATCTGCTGGGTGCTGTCCACCAGCGCCAGGGCCAGATCGCGCGAGCCGTGCAGGATGCGGAAAGTCAGCGCGCTGACCATGACCACATCGCCGGTGGTGACATTGCCGGCCAGCCACATGTTGATGGCCCAGACCAGCATACTGCCGGCCATCAGCGACAGGCAGATATCGTGTATCACCCGGACTTTTTCCAGATACATCCAGCTGTGCCGCTGGGCGTGCGCTTCGTGGCTGATCTCCCGGGCCAGACGTTCGCTTTCGCGGTCGCGGGCCGAGAACGCCTTGATGGTCCAGACATTGGACACGGCATCGACCAGTTCGCCGCCGACCCGCGCGGCCTGAGCGGCGAACTGCTGGTGCTTGTCGCGGCCGCGGATGCCGAAGCCGGTAATCAGCGCGGCAACCACGAGCACGAAGCCGATCAGCGCCAGTGCCATGCGTTGGTCGACGCTAAGCAGCACGATCACGGCACCGAGGAAATCGACGATGGGCGGCACGATCTTCCAGATCAGCCCGCCGTAAACCATGCCCGACGCATTGCCGAGCGCCGAGATCCGGTTGCCCAGCGAGCCCGCCGAATGCTCGTTGAAATAGCGCATTGAATGGCCTGTCAGGTATTTGAACAGATCGACGCGGATATCCGCGCAACTGGCTACGACCGTGCGGCAGCCTAGCCAGCCGCCGAGGCGCCACAGGATATTCTCGATGACGATCAGGCCGATCAACAGCCCCAGGGAGAACCAGACCTTGCCATGCTCCCGATCTCCGCCGGCCATGGCATCGACCAGCAGCTTCATGCCGTATTGCACCGCCACCGCGCAAAGCGCGCCGCCGATGATAAGACTCATCAGTCCCGCGAAGCGCCAGGGACGTATCCCCATATAATGCCAGAGAAAGGCCAGCGGCTTGCTGGGCAAAGGCTTGGTTTTCGAATCGGGATTGTTCATGGGCGGGCAGTCAATTGTTGAGGTGGTTTTGACGGCGGCGGAGCCGGGTTGGCAGTCGCGGCGTGCCGGCAAGCCCTGCACGTTCGCTTCTTGCGCCATGGCGGCGCAACGTCAGGATGCGTCAAATCAGAGGATACAGCCGGTATCAGGAACAACATCGGTACGATCGGCATGTGCTCTGCATGGGCTTATGGAATAGGTGCCGGTCAGCAAGTCCGGCTTCCCCGCTCGCGGTTCATTAGCGACGGCCTGGCACCCGGCCGGCGCCGGTCCCGGACAGCCTTAATCCCGGCAGGCCTAATACCAGCGGCATGAGCGTTTCGGGCTCCGCCAGCTGTTGCCTGTTATCCGAATCCAGGTTGCCAACGCCCATGATGCAGCCAGTGGCATCGCCGGCCGTCCCGTCCGGAAATGCCAACCCGCCGCTGAGGAGAAAACCGGCCGGGGGCGTGGCGCAGCCGTTTTCGAGGCCGGAATCGGCCAGGATCTTACCGGTGGAGTTGCCTTGGAAGGCGATGACCTGGAAGAAGACGAGGATGCCGCTGTAGCTCCAAAGAAAATGGTAACTGACTGACTCAGGGGCTGTCGCCGAGAAGAGTCCGCTTTTCCCGGCGAAATCCGTGCCCCGTTTCAGGCTGTAGCTCAGGTCCCGGTCAGTGAACGTATTGATAACGGCTGATGGGATTCCGGACCCTGTGATGGACCAGGCAACTGGACTCGCCATGACAGCCTGGCGGCTGGCAGGCAACAATCCTCCGCAAAGCAAAAGCAGTACAGCAATGGTGAACCCGAGTCTTGGCGTTCTCAGTAAACTCTCAAGGACTCTCATGCATGCCTCCTTTTCTGAACCCGTCAGTTTGATTGCCTTGATCAAGGTAAGTTTCGCAATAAAAAGCAAGCCATCGATAAAAAAGCAAACCCCACGCCAGAGCAAAAAACAGCCAATTCTTCAATAAGTTACGCTAAAAATCATCGATAGCGGAAACCGTTGCTGTCAAATTCCTCGACAGTTTTCCATATTCATCCCGGCCAAGCCGGCGGCAGGCCGGGACTGTTCCACATCCATTCTCAACAAACACTCAAAAGGCATTACCGGGCGTGGGCTTTTCACTAAAATGGATCAGGCTAGGTTTCTTGAATTGCTGAAGAACAATTCCCGCCGGACAGACGCCGGCGGGTTCATCAATCATGCTTCATCACAGAAAAGAGGTCTGCCATGTCTATGAAACGAATTTGCTTGCATGTTGCATTCATCCTGATGCTCAACCCGTTTTCCGGTTCCGCATGGTCCGCCGAGCCGGACTGGCAAGTTGATCATGTCTTGCCCTTCTCTTTCCTGTTCGGCACCCACATCGACAGCCATCAGCAAAGCCAGTTGCTGCATAACGGCGATATCTATGGCTTCCTGTACATCACTTATACCGGCGAGGTCACGCCCGAAGGCTATCCCGTGGCACGGCATTGTGGTGATGATACACCGGCCAATGCGTGCGTAATCGGCTGGTTCCTGAACGGCAAGCCAGGCAAGGCCACGTTTCTCTACCATAACATGGACCACCCGGTCTGGCTGGTAGACAGCCGCAACGATATCCCGCAACCGGGCAGTCATGCTTTTTTCCACTGGATCACGGACCAGAGCACCGATCCACGCCCGGTTACGGATGCTCGCTGCAATGCGGCGATGCCTCCAGAACTCGAGCCGGGAGCCGTCTGCCCCGGCTATTTTATTGAGCTCCGGGCGTTAAAACGATTTGCCTTCGAGCATGGCGGCGAGCGTATCCTGGTCGACCCGGGCATCGATATCTCGACCCATCTGAATATCGTCGCCAGTACGCCGAGTGACGGCGGACACGGTGATGACTAAACGCAGCTAGCCTGGGTCAGACGGTCATCGGCTTTATCGTGTTGCCTTCTGAACCGTCGCCGCGAGAATCGATCAAACAATCTGTCCTCAACGCAGAAGAGAGCATTATGAAACTACTCAAAGGCGCAGCCTTAATTCTTGTTGGTCTCGGCACCCATGCCCTGGCGGCAGAGGATCTGGTCAAGAAAGCGGCCGATGCGGGCCTTAAGCCAATCCCACAGAAGCATGCCGAACTCTTAAAGCTGATCGACAACCCCGACAACCCGATTACCAAGGACAAGCTTGAACTGGGGAATAAGCTCTATTTCGATCCCAGGCTCTCCAAGAGCAGCCTGATCAGCTGCAATACCTGCCACAACCTGGCCCTGGGCGGCGTTGACGGCATCCCTACCGCCATCGGCCATAGATGGGAGCACAACCCCCATCACCTCAACTCGCCGACCGTCTATAACTCGGCCTTCAACGTCAAGCAGTTCTGGGACGGCAGAAGCCCCGACCTCGAGGACCAGGCGACCGGCCCCATCGAGGCCGGACCGGAAATGGCCATGCCCACAGGGCTGGCCATAGAGCGCATTTCCTCTCTCCCCGAGTATGTGGACAGCTTCCGGAGGATCTTCCCCGACCAGCAAGATCCGGTGACGCTGAAGAATATCGGCAAGGTGATCGGCGCCTTTGAACGCATGCTGGTCACGCCTTCCCGGTTTGACGCCTTCATGCACGGCCACAATGAAGCATTAACGGCCAAAGAGAAAGAAGGGCTTAAAACCTTCATCGATAAAGGCTGTACCTCGTGCCACAACGGCGTGGGCATAGGCGGCGCCTCCATGCAGAAATTTCCTACCGTCAAACCCTACAAATATGCCGATTTGGGCGATTTCAAAGGGGATGCCGACGGGATGGTCAAAGTGCCGTTGCTCAGAAACATCGCCGAAACCGCCCCTTATTTTCATAACGGCGCGGTATGGGACCTGAACGAAGCGGTCAAAATCATGGGAGAAACCCAGATGGGCATCACCCTGACCGACCAGGAAGCAAACAGCATCGTCGCCTTTCTGCACAGCCTGACCGGCAAGAAGCCTGACGTGCATTACCCGATGCTGCCCGCATCCACCGAAAAAACGCCAAAGCCACAGGATGACTGAGGCCGGATAGAGAAACGGGCTTTAGCCGGAGCCGGCTAGCGCAATCAGCCGTTATCTGAAAACAACGGCTGTTGTAAAAATTGACTATTGTTATTGACAGGCCTGCCTGAAAAAATACAGTAGGGTACCAGACTGTGAAAGAATTAGTGAAAAGCGTCATAAAAAGCCTTATTCACCACGAAGATCACGAAGGACACGAAGAAAAAATAAAATTAATCAATAACTTAAAACTTCGTGTGCTTCGTGTCCTTCGTGGTTAAATCTTTTAAATTGAATACTTTCACAGTCTCGTACCCTACCGGATTTATGAAAACCTCTGGCGGCATAGCGCTACATGCGCCGCTTGATCGATATCGCCCCGCGTATGTCGCCGACCTTGTAACCGGTCGCCTTGTCTTCCGGATATTCCTCCGCCAATACCGCTTTCACGCCTGCCGGTATATCGTTCGATGTGCCGTGGCATTGCAGGCACATCGGCTGGGTCGGTATCGCTTTCATGTAGCGGAACCAGCGCCCGTCGGGATCGTCAACGATGGCGATCTTTTCTATATCGGCGGCCGGCTTGCCATCGTGGAAATCCCTGTCGAAATCCTCCAGCACCTGGCGTTCCCACTGATCCGGCAAACCTATCAACGGATTGCGGTTTTTCAGGGACACACGTTTGACCACCCGGCCGTCTTTCGAATAACCGGCCGCCATCGCCGGTGCAATGCGCTTGCAGACGCTGATCGCACTTTCCGGACTGCCGGCTTCCAGTTGCTTTTTCAACGTGCCGCCCAAGGTCTGCATGAACTCTTTTGCGATGTTGCGGCTTTCCTCCAGATAGCGCAGCTGATCCGTTCCGCTGCCCGCAGGGCCGGCAAGCGAAGACGCCGAAGCGATGAAAATCAAAAGGCTTTTGGCCATGAATTTTGGCATTTTCTTCTCCTGAATAGTGAAGGATTCATCATAACTCTGCTTACCGGCCGCTTGGATGCGCTGAATCAACCGCCTCATTCCACAGGCCGTTTGGACAGCTCAGACGCTATTTCATCACGTTTTTCACCCGTATCCGATTCAGTGTTCAATGCGGACCGTTCGGCCGACTTCAGACGCCACCAGGCGGCAAACAGGCTGCCGATGATCGAGTGAAAACTGGCCGAAATCGCCGACGGAACCGGCGCCAGCGCCATCTGCGCAAAACTGGACCTGGCCAGCACCGCGCCCAATCCGGAGTTCTGCATGCCGACTTCGATGGAGATCGTGCGGCAGACCCGTTCTTCCAGTTTCAACAGCCGCGCCATCACGTAACCGAGCGTAAAGCCGCCCAGATGCAGCAGTGCCACCGCGCTCAGCAGCGGCAGCGCGGAATCCCGGATCGTGCCGGCATTCGCGCCGATGATGCTGGCGCAGATCAGCGCGATGACGATCACCGAAACAAGGGGCGATACAGGCATCACGGCCCGCACCAGGCGGGGCGTATACCGGTTCAGCAGCATGCCCAGCGTCACCGGCAGAACCACAACCTGCAGGGTATTGAAAAACAGGCTCCAGGCATCGACCGGCACATAGGCGCCGGCCAGCCATCGGGTCAGCAGCGGCGTCATGATTACAGCCGCAAACGTGGAGCACATGGTCATCAGCACCGATAAGGCGACATCGGCGCGGGCAATATAGCTGACTACATTGGATGCGGTGCCGCCGGGGCAGCAGGCCACCAGAATCAGCCCGACCGCCAGCTGGGTCTCTAGCGCAAAGACCGAGGCTAGCGCCCAGCCCAGCAAGGGCATCACGGCAAATTGCGCGGCAATGCCGATCATGACCGGCCGGGCAGAGCGCGTTACCCGGTGAAAATCCTCGAAGCTCAGCGTTATGCCCATGCCGATCATAATGACCGCCAGACCCCAGACGATCATCGGCCCGCTGAACCAGGTAAACCAGGCGGGAAAAAACAGCGCCAAACCGCTGAAGATCAGCACCCAGAACGGAAATAGATTGGCCAGCAGGTTGAATAAACGAATCACGATATCGCTCTATCTACACAAAACGGCGATTGTATCACCGCCCCGGCTGCCATTCCTCATAAGCCGGCATAGCCTCGTATTCGAGCCACGGCACGTCATGCGATGTCCAGATGTGCATGACGGGCCTAACGCCCGGGTCTTCATCGAGGGTCGCGAGACGAACAATGACGTGAGGCTGGCCCGTGCGTTCAGCAACCAGATGCGAGCCGCACACGGAACAGAAATGGCGCAGCTTGCCCGGGGACGACTCGAACGATGACAGCCTGTCTTCGCCCCGCAGCCACCGGAAGTGCTCGCGCATGACGCCGGCGGTGGCGGCAAACGGCGCCGCATGCGCCTTTTTGCAGGTTCGGCAATGGCAGTGGCCGGCCGGCATGTCAATGCTGTCGATTTCGTACGCAATGGCCCCGCATAAACAACTACCTTTCATTTTCCCCTTCCTCGCTACCGATAATGGTAGCCTCTGACACGATAAGATGGATTGGTTGATCAGGCTGTTATCGACAAAAGGAAGCGCATCGATTCCGATTGATGCGCTTCACTGCATTCGGCACATCCTATCTGGCTGCCGGTTATGGCGTTATTGTGCTGGAATCGCATAGTGATAGACAAAAAACTGTTCGTCGCGCCGCCAACCGGCCGATTGATACAGCGCTTGCGCCGTCTCGTTGCCGACTGCCGTCGACAACGAAAGGCGCACCGCCCCCAATGATTCGCCGAACTCCACGGCCGCCGCCAGCAACAGCGAGCCGATGCCCTTCCGTCGACAGTTCTCGCGCACGAAAAGATCGTTGAGCACGAAGGTTCTGGCCAGCGAGACCGACGAAAAGCCCGGATAAAGCTGGGCAAAGCCGACAGGCACGTTCGCGTCATGGGCAATGAACACGACCGACTCGCCATGATTGAAGCGGGCCAATAAAAACTCGCGGGCGGCGCGAACATCGCTTTCGCGTCCATAGAACTGCCGATAGCCGTCAAACAAGGGCGCAAGCGCGTCGATATCCGACACCACAGCCTGGCGAATTGAAATAGTATTCATAACTCTCCTGTTTATGATTGTTCAATGAAAATACTGATGGCGTTTCAAAGCGCCGTGCGCGCAGGCTGCCGCTGATGGCCAGTATGCTTGTCATTCGCAATGATTGCCCCCTGGGGTTGTATCGGACATGATTTTTATGCCGAATGGTAAAAGAACGGTCACCTGATTGACATCATTGACGGCCCCGTTAAATAAAACGAATATTCGGCTCGCCCTGAGCCATCAGCCAGCCGCTCAAGCCGAAAGAAGCGGACAGTTCCCAGCACTGCACGTGCTTGCTCTCGAGATAGGCGAGCGTTGCCGCCACGGAGCCCTGCCAGAACAAAGGCCAGCCCCACTGCCGTTGTTGTTTGAAGAACCGTGCGTTTTTGACCAGGAAAGGCTTGAGCGGTACGACTTTAATGTCACTGACGATATTTTCACCCATGTCACGTTCAAAATGATAACCCTCGACACCGCTGAATGCCACATTGACCCGGGAAATATCTGTTTTTGTTTCGGACGCCCAAAGCATCTGGAAAATGATTTGCTTGTTTTCACCGTCAACGGTGTAACCAATCAGTTGATAATCGTGCCAAGAGCCCATGAGTGAAGTCTAGTTAGTCATTGTAGAGTTTTCGTATGCCGTCTAATTTATTCAGGTTTTTAATATCAGTAAAAAGCGGTCCATGAATTTGCCGATCATTGATCATCCCATTCCGATATCAGTACATCGATTAATTTAATTGATGCATCTCAACCACGGATGCCCATCAAACCCGCCTCCAAGCTTTGCACGGCATAACTGTTGGGTGATCATTCTAACAGTCAGGATGCGCAACAAATGCTTGTTTAACCATTCGGCCGGTGATAGAGTCCGCTCCGAATTGTACACCGGCTGGATATTAAAACATGGCGCGTGTTCGAAAATTTAGCGATTAAATTCGATATCGGTACAGGTATTTCAGCAAATGAATTTACTAAAAGAATACGGCCTTTGTGGTTCAGTGCCGTGCGACATTAAAGGCCAGCCGCACCTGTCATGTTCATGCCAGTGCTGAGAATGTCAATAAACACTGGCTCTGGCCACTCGGCTGAATGTATAGTGCGCGGTGAATGCCTCATGCCATCGGGCGAATTAAAAATACCATGAAATGAAATCGGATAACGGCAACACCATCGGCAGCGAATTTTACCCCGAATGGGAAACCTCCGTTTTTAAAAGGTCTTCCGGGTATCCCGGCCGACTCTTTTTTCATACGGCCACATTAGAAAATACGGCCCTATTCAGGCTTCAAAAGGTATCTTGGACGTCCAGCCGCCAGCCCGGAGGGTTGTCGATCCCCAACATGAAATTAAGCCGAATGCATGACCGAGCGCGTTTGCCGCAACAAACATCAGGCCGGTTGCCGCCACTGATACCCAGTAAGTTACTGGCTTGCATAGAAGAACTTACTTTTAACAATCCGAATCTGATTCAAGAGAAATGAAATCGAATTCAGACTGATGCCGACATGATCCGACGATCTTTGCTTTTTTAATGAGACCTTCTATGTCAATGCCCTTACCTGCCCGATCCCTGCAAGTTCTTCGCTTGATGAGTGCCGTCCTCATTGCCGTTATCGCGGTAATCCTTCAGCAATGGCTCTGGCTTTATATTCCCTCATTGACGTGGCTATTGCTGTATCCGGCTGTGTTTTTCAGTGCCTGGATCGGCGGATTTTGGGGCGGCATAATGGCTACTGTCATCGCCGCCATGTCGGCCCTTTATTTTTTTGCGCCTCCCTACGGAGCCTGGCGTGTGCAGGAATTACAGCACAGCTATTCCATTTTGATCTTCACAGTGATGGGTATTCTGATCAGCATCACGCACGAGAGGCTGAAGCGCAGCCAGATCGCATTGCAGAAAAGCAATGACAGTAAAGTGAAAACAAACCATGAACGCTTGATGCTGACCCTGGATTCGATTCACGCCGGCTTGTGGGAATGGGATTTACAGACTAACCAGATTTTCTGGTCGGAAGGTCTTCAGTTAATGTATGGACTCCATCCCGCCACGCCGCCCTCGTATGACAATTGGCTGGCGAGTGTCCATGGCGATGATCAGGGGCCGGTGGTTGCCAGATTGAATGATTTAGTCGGCAGCGGATGTGAAATTAATCTGGAATGGCGGGTCGCCAACCTGCCAGACAACCAGGAGCGCTGGATCATGTCCAATGGCCAGCCGATTTTCGACGACCGGGGCAATCTCATCCTCTACCGAGGCATTGTGCTGAATATTACCCAGCGCAAACGACAGGAGCAAATCCTCAAAGAAAATAAGCAACGTCTGGATTTCGCCCTGTCGACCCTGGAGGCCGGCGCCTGGGAGTTGAATCTGCAAAACCACACTGCCCATCGGACGCTGTTGCATGATCAAATTTTTGGTTATCAGGAACTCTTGCCCGAATGGACTTTTGAACAGTTCATCGAACATGTGCTGCCGGAGGATAGAGACCGCGTCAGCCAACACTTCAATTCCGCGCTTCAGACCCTGAATGACTGCAGTTTTGAATGCCGCATCCGCCGTGCCGACGGCAATATCCGCTGGATTTATGCCAAGGGCCGTCTCAAGCTGGACCCACAGGGACATCCCGTCTCCATGACGGGTATCGTCCAGGACATCACGGAGCGAAAACTGGCGGCGGAGTCGCTGGCCAGGACGCATGCGCTGCTCGACTCGCTGATGGCGCAAGCACCGGTCGGCTTTGCCTATTTCGACCGCGAGTTGCGCTATGTCCTCATCAACGACAGTCTCGCGGCCATCAATGGCCTGCCCGCCGAGGCCCATATCGGCAAACGCGTCCACGATATCGTGCCGGCGCTGGTTTCCACTGCGGAAAGCGTCGTCGATCGGATTCTAGCGACAGGGGAGCCGGTAAAGAACTGCGAATTCAGCGGGGAAACCCCGGCAATGCCCGGGGTAACGCGCTACTGGAACGAAAGCTGGTATCCCTTGTACGGCGGCGCCGGCGAAATCACCGGCTTCGGCGCGATGGTCGAAGACATTACCGAGCGCAAATGCGCGGAAAACAAGCTGAAGGAGATCGACCGGCGCAAGGACGAGTTCCTCGCCATGCTGGCTCATGAACTGCGCAACCCGCTGGCGCCGATCAGCAATGCCGCCCGGCTCATGAAGTGTCCGAAACTGGACGAGGCGCGACTGGCCTGGTGCCGGGACGTGATCGACCGTCAGGTGGAGCAACTGGTCCGGCTGGTGGATGATCTCCTGGATGTCTCCCGCATCAGCCGCGGCAAAATCGAACTCAAGAAAGATAGACTCGAAGTTTCGGCGGTAATCCAGCGGGCGGTCGAAACCAGCCAGCCGCTGATGGAGGCTCGCCGCCATGCCTTCTCGGTTCAGCTGCCGCCCGAACCGGTCTATATTGAAGGCGATCTGGTCCGGCTGTCGCAAGTCGTGTCGAACCTGCTCAATAATGCCGCCAAATACACCGGCGCCGGCGGCCAGATCATGCTGTCCGTCGAGACAGTGGACAATGATATCCTCATCCGGGTCCGCGACAGCGGGCGCGGCATCGATCCCTCGGCGCTGCCCAACCTGTTTCAGCTCTTTTATCAAGTGGACAGCACCATCGACCGCGCGGAGGGCGGCTTGGGCATCGGTCTGGCGCTGGTCAAAAGCCTGGTGACCATGCACGGCGGCGAGGTCTGGGCCACCAGCGCAGGCCGGCACCAGGGCAGCGAATTCGTCGTTAGACTGCCAGCTCTGCCGCCTGCATCGAAAATCCCGGCTCCCCTTCCCAAGGAACTGGCGCCGGCACAAAACCCGCTCCGCATTCTGGTGGTCGACGACAACCGCGACGCCGCCCAGACGCTGTCCCTGCTGCTGACCGGCGAAGGCCATACCGTACAATTGGCTTACGATGGACTGACGGGATTGCAAGCGGCGCTGACCGCTCCGCCGCAGGTCATGCTGCTCGACATCGGCTTGCCCGGCATGGACGGCTACACCGTTGCGCGGACGCTGCGCCGGCATCCCGGCCTGGACATGACGCATCTGGTTGCCCTGAGCGGCTATGGGCGGGAGGTGGATCGCGAACGGGCGCAAGCGGCCGGGTTCAACAACTATCTGACCAAACCGGTCAACTTTGACGAATTGCAGGCCGTCCTGTCCGAGCTCTCATTTTACGGCCAGGACGATCGACCAAATCAGGCTGCGGCCATGGCCGGCCAGTCCGCCTCCTGATGCCGTCAGGGACTGAAGGGTTTTACTGATGTTACGCAGTCAGGGCTTGGCCATAATCATGTCTGTGCTTAAACATGGGCTGCGCCTCCATAAGGATTTCGTTCAATGCGGATACCCAAAGGGCACAAGTACCCATAGGGCACAAATGAATTCGCACCTGCATAACATCAATTTTTAGGATAAGTTGAGAAATAATTTCCCTGAATTTTAGATGTGGGGGCGACTTGAGTCGCCCAGGGCGAATACCCTAAAAGGCATAAATGAATTCGCCCCTACATAAGCACTGATTTTCAGCGAAAAATCGGAAAGTTGTTTTTAACCGAATCCTTAGGATTCGGCTAGAAATAACATCCCGATGTCGTTTTTTATGAGCCCCGTGGGAGCGATGCCCTCATCGCGACAAAAGACGCCGCAAGTCGCGATGAGGGCATCGCTCCCACAGGTTTCGCTTGGATTTAAAACTGATTGTAGAGTCGCCCTACAGCCCTCCGCAAACCGGGAAATTATTTACGGCCAAATCCTTAGCTCAAGCAGTATTACCGCCTGCAAACCATAAGGCGCGCCTCCCTGATCAAGCCGCCTGTATCAACTGTCGCTCCAGCAGACCGTTGAGCTTGATGATCAGATCGTCGTCGCTAAACGGCTTGGTCAAATACAGCGTTACGCCGGCGTGATCGGCCTGACTGCGGTGTTTTTCGCTGGACCGGGAAGTGATCATGATCAGCGGGATAGCTTGCAGGTCCGGCGCCGCTCTCAGGTAACGGGTCAATTCGATGCCGTTCATTCGCGGCATTTCCAGGTCCGATAAAATGATGTCGGGCTTTCGGGCCTCGATTTTCTCGATCGCATCGAGCCCGTCGATGGCGGTCTGTACCTCGAAACCGGCATCCTTCAGCAACTGCACGGTGGCTTTTCTGGCCGACAGGGAGTCGTCGACGACCAGCGCCCATGTTTTTGCCGCGCGCACTCTGACCGGAGCCGACCCTGTGGCGTTATCGGCCTGCGCGCGCCTTTCGGCATCGGCAAGCAGTTCGAACAGATCGATGACCGGCGCGACCTGGCCGCTGCCCAGCATCACGCCGCCCAGGACGCCGTAAACGCCTTGCAGGTAATCGCCGAAGGGGCGGATCATCAGGTTCCGGTAACCGATGACCTGCTCGACCAGCACGACTTTTTCATCGCCGTCACGGACCTTTAACAGCAGTCCCGCCGCCTTGTCGGGCACGATTTTCTTGCCTTCCAGACCGAGCAGGCTGCCCAGCGTATCGGCCGCATAGCACTGTTGCTCGACCTGATAATAAAGATTGCCGTCCTCATCGGCCTCCGGCTCGCCGTCCAGGGCGCAGAAAATATGCGCGACACCGTGCTCCGAAATCGCGAAGGTCCGCTCGCCCAGTCTGACCAGAATCATCGGCGCATCATAGCGGTTTGACGGCACATTCATGGTCACGGTCAGGCCCTGCCCCGGCGTCGATGCCAGATCGATGACGCCGTTCAGGCGCGCGACCTGCGTCTGGATGGCGTCCATGCCGATGCCGCGCCCGGATACCTGGCTGGCCTGTTCCCTGGTCGAGAAGCCGGGGCGGAAAATCAGCCGTTGCAGCTGCTCGTCCGATAGCGCCCGCGGGTCGCTGACCCCGCCCTTGTCCTGCGCTGTTGCCCGGATTCTGGCCGTGTCCAGGCCGCCGCCGTCATCCTGGCAGCTGATATTGAGGGCGTTACGGTCGTTTGTGAAACTCAGGCGTATCGTGCCCTGCCGGGGCTTCCCGGCTTGCACGCGGCTTTCCGGCTTTTCGATGCCGTGATCGACGGCATTGCGCAGCAGATGCATCAGGGCATCGGACAGGCCGTTCAGGATTTCGCTGTCGATCAGGGTCTGCTCGCCGCTGATGTGCAACTCGACGTCCTTGCCGGTCATTCTCGCGGTCTGCCTGACGATGCGCCGGCAGCGCGAAACGATCTTCCGCGCCGGCACCAGCCGCAGGCCTTGCGCGCGTTCCAGGTGCTCTTTCTGCACGGCGCGCTGTTCGATCATCAGGTTCTTGCCGTCGAGCAACTGCCGGTGCATCTGCGCGTTCTGCTCGCGCACGTCGGCCGCGGCTTCGGCCAGGCGGCTGAGACAGGTGTGCACTTCCCCGTACTGCTCCAGCTCCAGCGCGTCATAGCCCTGGTTGCCGCGGCTGTCCCTGGCCATCACGCCGCGAATGTTGACCAGCCGGTCCATTTCGGCGACCAGCTCGCTGAGCCGCCAAGTCAGCTCGCGAATTTCATCGCTGCCGGTCAGCAGACCGTCGAGCTTTTCATGAGCACGCTCGCCGAGGCTGCCCGCTTCGGCGGCCGCTTCAATGATCTGGTCGAGCAGGAGCGACGGAATGGCCGTCATGGCCTTGGCCCGATCGTCGTCATGGCCGGGATTTTCCGTCGCCGCCGGCTGGCTTGTTGTTGAGGCATCGGCCGAACCAGCCGCGCCGGCCACGCCTTCCTTCCTGATCCGGTAATCCCAGTCCAGCACCTGTTGCAGAACGGCCAGCGCCTGTTCCGGCGGCTCCCCCTGCCCTTGCAGGCAATCGGACATGGCGGCCAGGCAATCGGCGGCATCGAGCAGCACGGTCCCGAGCGCCTTGCCGGGCAGCGCCTGTCCGGTATTGAGCGCTTCCAGAATCGCTTCCAGGCTGTGCGTCAGATTGGCGATGCCATGCACGCCGATCGTGTTGCAGGCGCCCTTCAAGGTATGGGCGATGCGTTGCGCCTCCAGCAGACGCGCCGATGAGGCATCGGCGCCGATCATGGCCTGGACCGCCGCCGAGAAGTTTTCCGTCAACACCGGCAGTTCGTGCAACAAGGCCTGCACCAGTTCGCCGTCGACATCGCCGGGTATCGCCAGCGACACGTCATCCGGCTGGGCAAGGGTTCTTTCGATATGGGCCCGCCGGGTATCGGGATCGCTGACGGGCACGTTAAGCGCCTCGAACAAACGGCCCAGCAATGCCTCCGGCAGCGGCCGGCGCCAGTCCGGTTCATGCAGGTGCCGGACCAGCGCGCTGCAGTGACTGTCGTTACCGATGTCGGTCAGGTATTCCTGAATCAGGATCAGCGCGATGCCGAACAGGTTGCATTCCTCGTCGTAGTTATGATCGTCGGGCGCCCTGGCGACAACGTTCAGCCACAGCCGCCTGAATACATAGCTCAGGCCGAACAGTCCCACCGTTTCGCAGGCCTTGTTGATGTTTTCCAGCAGAAAATCGTTGGCGCCGAGGGACTGTTGGTATTCGGCCAGAGAAGCGCAGTTGAACTTGGCCAGCGTATGGGTCAGGTCGTCGGCGACCTTGCCGAATTCATTGCTGATCATCTGCACCAGTTCCCGATCGACCGGCTCCACGGACCTATCCGCCAGCGGTTCCATGCACGGCTCGTCGTCGGGCCACGATACATCCGCTTCGGCGTCCGCGCAGCCGCTCAGGCCCTTGATCAGCTCGGCTGCGTCGTCCTCACCCACAGGTTCCGGCCACATTGGGTCTTTCAGCAGCGACACCCAGGCGGCAATGGCTTGCTCATCGGACGGCGCCTGCAGGCAGGCGCGGCTGGCGGCATGCCAGTCCTGCAACAGGGCCTGCTCCATGCCGGACAACCCGTGTTCGCGGCTCGCGAGCAGCAAATCAAGGTTTTCGGCGTACAAGGCGATCAGGTCCATCAAGGCCGGCGCGCCGGCTTCGGCCAGTTGCCCGGCCAGAACTTGCCAGCCTTCGCTGAGCTGTTCGGCCATGTCCTGGCGGTTGTCCTCGCTGTCGGCGCCCAGCAGCGCCTCCAACTGAAGATCAAGCAGGTCCAGGGAGGATTGGAACGGGGTTAACGCGATCATTGAATCTTGCGACATACAGTGGGCTCGCTATCAGGCGGGCAGTCTGAATACGCGGACTTTTTTCAGCAGCGTTTCAGCGTCATTGACCAGGCCTTCCGACAACTGCGATTGCGCCTGTAGCTGGACATGGGTCTTTTCGGTGCTTTGCTGGATGACTGTGGCGCGCTCTTTCAGGATCTGCCCGAGCTTGACCTGCTTCATGGCCTTGTCGGCGATGTCGTGTACATACTCGACCAGCTTCATGGTCACGTTGCGCGTGTCTTTCATGCGGTCGCCGGCCTCCTCGGCCAGGCGCGTGCCCTCGACCACCTGCGTGATCACGTCGTTCATGGTGGTGACGGCATCGGCGGTGTCGACCTGGATGTTTTTCACCAGCCGCGAGATCTGGCCGGTGGCCTCGCGCGAGCTTTCGGCCAGCCGTTGCACCTCGTTCGCGACGACCATGAAGCCCCGGCCCGCCTCGCCGGCCTGCGCCGCCTGCATGCCGGCGTTCAAGGCCAGCACGTGCGTGCGCTCGGCGATTTCGTTGATGATGTTGACGACGCCGGTGATTTCCTGCGAGCGCTCGCCTAGCCGCTTGACCCGCTTTTCAATCTCGCGAATGATCTCGCGGATCATGTTGATGCTCTGCACGGTGTCGGTCACGGCCTGCAGCGCCGTGTCGGTCGCCTGCATGGCTTCCTTGGACGAACTGTTGGTGGTCTGGGAAATGCGCGCGACATTCAGCATCATCGCTACCGCCGAATTCAATTCCTGCAGCATTTTTTCCGTTTCCATCCGTTCCCGCTCGGCGAAAATCATAACCGCATCGGACTGGCTTTTGACCTTGCCGGACGACAGGTTGACGCGCTCGGATACCTGGTTCACATCCTTCAGCGTCGATGCCGTCTCCTGCGTCAGCAGGTTGATCGCATCCGACAGCGTGCCGGTGATGTCCTCTGAGACCGGTATATTGACGGTCAGATCCTTCTGGCTCAAACGGGCGACCGACTGCAGCAAGCCGATGACCGAGTTGTTCAATTCGGTTCTGGCCTGCTCGGATGCGGCCAGTTTTTCGGCCCGCTCGTCCAGCAACGCGTCGAAACTGCGGGCCAGGATGCCGATTTCGTCCCTGGCATCGGTATTGGCGCGCGCTTCATAGTCGCCTTCGGCAATCCGCAGCACCAGCGCGGTCAGGAATTTGACCGGTTTCAGGACGCTGAACTCGACGACGGCCACATACAAGGCGATCAGCAGCAACAACAGAGCCAGGGCGATCGCCGCCGTTTCCTGCTTGAACTGCGCTATCGATTGTTGCGTCGTCTGGGCGGTGCGGTTTTTCAATTGCCCGGCCAGTTCGACGATATGCTGAATGGCGTCCGTCGGCGCGCGGTCGATGCCGCGCACTTTGACATCGACATCGCGGTAGCCGAGGCCGGTTTCGTTCATGAATAACAGCGGGATGGCGGCATGATAAAGTTCGGTCAGGCGATCATGTTCGGCCAGAAACTGGTCCGCGGCCCTGGTGATTTCGGGATGTCCCGCGGCAAGCGCGCGCAGTTGCCTGACGGTGCCCTGGGTTTGCCGGCGCATGTCCTCGAACTGGCGGCTGTATTGGTCATAATCCTTTGGCACATGACCGCGGATCAGCATGTTTTTCCATTCCTGGACCTGTTTTTTGAACAGGATTGTCGCCTCCAGGGACAGGCTGGCGATTTTATTGGCCTGCTCGTTGTTCTTGGCGATTTCCTCGGAATAAGAATCCAGGCGTTCCATGGCGTAATAGCCCAGCACGGCCAGGACCGCCAGCATCAACAGAAAGGCGCCGTGCAGTTTGAGTCGTATGCTTAAGTTTTTCATGTTTTTATGCTGTTCGATTAGAGAGTTCCGTAGTTAAAATTCGCCAGCGTATCGCGGCCTGGAAGGTAGGCACTGCGTACCCTGCAATTCCCGTCCCGTTGGCAACGCGGCAAAAATTATGGTCAGCAGGACTTCGCGCTTTCCGCCAGAAACGTGAAGAAGTCCGTTTTCTCGAAGGCCAGCCAGGCCGTCTCTTGCTGTTGGTAAACCGTGCTGATTTGCCCGGCGATCAGATCGGGCACCGGCACGCTCGCTTCCGGCGCTTCGACAAGTCCCGTCAGCCATTGCGGCGAGTCTTTCAACACGAAGCCCAGCGCCTGCCTGCCCTGGTCCAGAACCAACACCGTCGGTCTGGCCGGGTCGGCCGGCGCTTCGAGCAGCAGGCCGTGCAGGTCGAAAACCGGTATCAGGTTGCCGCGCAGCGTTATGACGCCCAACATCCAGTTTCGGGTATGCGGGATGGGATAAATCTCCGGGTCGGTCACGATCTCGCCGGGGCAATGCGCGGGAAACAGAAAGCCCAGAGGGCCTATCCTGAAGCCATAGCGCTGCATGCCCTGAAGCGCATCGTTCGGGTCGGCGGTCTCGATAAACGCCGGCCCCCCCGCCTCAGCTTCTGCCGGTTGCGCATTCACCGCTCGAACACCTTGATCTGGTCCAGGATTTCATTTTTCTGATAGGGTTTGGTGATATAGGCCTTGCCGCCTTGCAGCTGCGCCCAGACCTTGTCGGCCTGCTCGCCCTTGCTGGACAGGAAGATCACAGGAATATTTTTGGTGGCCTCGTCATTGGCCAGCCTGCGGCAGGTCGTGAAGCCGTCGACGTCCGGCATGACGATATCCATGAAAATCAGGTCGGGATTGCCGTTGGCCGCAATCGCATCCATCGCGGCCTTGCCGGAATGCGCGGTCGCCACTTCGTAACCGGCTTCGGTCAGGATGTTTTTCAGGTTGCTCAGTTCGACGGCCATGTCGTCGACGCACAAAATTTTTCTAATCGCCATCGCGGCTCCTTGTTATGGTTTTTTATAATTGCCCAGCCAGTTCATGATGCGGTCCAGCCTGTTCTGGAATTCATCGGACTTGATCGGCTTGGTGACGTAATTCGTGCAGCCGGCCATGACGCCTTTCACTTCATCCAACGGCGAGGTTCTGGCCGACAGCATGATGATCGGCGTTTTCTTCATGCCGGCAAGTTGCCTGATCCGGCCGCAGGTTTCGTAACCGTCCATGCCCGGCATCATGACATCGAGAAAAATGAAGTCGTAGGCGGTTTCGGCCGTCATGGCCAGGGCCTGTTCGCCGCTCTCGGCGAAATCGATGCGCAACGGCAGCGAGGCTTGCTTCAGTTCCAGCGCGACGGTCTTGCGCATCAGCTCGCTGTCGTCGACGACCAGAACGGCGTAGGCGTAAGCCGCCTCCCTGGCGCGCTCGGCATCCGCCTGGTAGCTGCCGGCTTCAGGCGCCTGTTCGCTTTCGCTATAGGACTGCCTGTTACGGGCCGGAATTTCGACCTGGTCGAGCACGCGGATGACCCGGGTCGCCAGCAACAGGCCCTTGATATGGTAATCGGACCCTTCCGGCTTGTCGGACTGGCCGACCGTCACGACCGGGATTTCGGGGGGCATGGTCTCGATAAGGTGTTTATCGTCCAACACGGCCTGCTGGTCGATATCGACTATCAACAGATCGGTCCGGTCGGTCAGTTTCGCAATAGAATAAGTGCGCTCCCGGTTGCCCGTCGCTTGAAAAATTTTCTCGAGTTTTTCGGCCTTTTTTTCGGAAAAACCGCGCAACCCCACTTTCAAGTTTTTTGTCATTATTGTCTTGCCTTAACATGGTTGGTCCTGAACGGTCCTGCTCCCAGGAGCCGAGAGATTACCAATGCCGTGTGACAGATTTGTTACAATCGCTTCCCGGTTCAGGCTGAATTTCAAAAATGTGAACCAGACACGGTTTTTGTCACTGGCAGGCGGCAGTCGCGCAAACCCATAACAACCACGAAGAGCACGAGGGGCACGAAGAAAAATAGAAAACTTCGGATTCTGCGTGTCGCATAGAGACGCCTGCTTTTGCTCTTCGTGGAAAAAATTCCCTGACCGTTACGTAACATCAGTCTATAAGGTATCTTCATGTCACAATCCCTGAGCGGGTTCGGCGCGCTGCGCCATCGTAATTTCACCCTGTACCTGAGCGCGCGGTTGCTGGCCACGATCGCCGTGCAGATGCAGACCGTCGCCGTGGGCTGGCAGATTTATGCGCTCAGCGGCGATGTCATGGATCTGGGCCTGGTCGGCCTGTCGCAGTTCGCGCCCTTCGCGGTGCTGATTCTGATCGCCGGGCAGGCCGCGGACCAGTGGGACCGGCGCTGGATCATCACCTTGTGCTTTGTCGTGGAAATGCTCTGCGGCGTGCTGTTGCTGGTATTCTCGCTGTCGGGCCTGGAAGCGGTCTGGCCGGTGTTCGCGGTCATGGCCCTGTACGGCTCGGCGCGCGCGTTCATGATGCCGGCCAGCCAGGCCATCGTGATCAACCTGGTGCCGGCCGAGCGCTTCGGCAATGCCGTGGCATTGAGTTCCTCGACGTACCATGTCGCCGTGATTCTCGGCCCCACGCTGGGCGGACTGTTGTATCTGGCCGGACCGCAGACGGTCTATGCGATTGTTGCCGGCCTGCTGGGGCTGTCGGCGCTGCTGGTGCTGCTGATCCGCACCGACAGGAAGGCGGCGGCCGGGCGTGAGCCGGCGTCCTGGCACACGCTGTTGGAAGGCCTGCGCTTCGTGCGCGCCAAACCGATCGTGCTGGGCGCGATTTCGCTGGATCTGTTCGCCGTGCTGTTCGGCGGCGCGGTCGCGCTATTGCCGGTCTATGCCCGCGATATCCTGCATATCGGCCCGCATGGCCTGGGCCTGCTGCGCACGGCGCCGGCCGTCGGCGCGGCGCTGACGGCCGTGGTGCTGGCCTGGTGGCCCATTTCCCGGCGGGTCGGACGCTGGATGTTCGGCGGCGTGGCGCTGTTCGGCGCGGCAACGGTTGTGTTCGGCCTGTCGCACAATTTTTACCTGTCCCTGCTGGCGCTATTCTTGATAGGCGCCGGCGACATGGTCAGCGTCTACATCCGTCACATGCTCGTGCAGCTGGAAACGCCGGATGCGATCCGGGGCCGTGTCAGCGCCGTCAATTCGGTGTTTATCGGCGCCTCCAACGAGCTGGGCGAATTCGAATCGGGGCTGACCGCGGCCTGGTTCGGGCTGGTGCCGGCCGTGGTCATCGGCGGCGGCGCGACGCTGGCCATCACCTTCTTATGGATCTGGCTGTTTCCGCCGCTGCGCCGCATCGACCGCTTCCCTCACGCGCAGCGCTGAGCACGGGCCGGAAATGTACTGCGCATACGAGACTGTGAAAGTATTCAATTTAAAGGATTTAACCACGAAGTACACGAAGAGCACGAAGTTTTAAGCTTTTGATTAACTTAATTTTTCTTCGTGTCCTTCGTGATCTTCGTGGTGAATAAGGCTTTTTATGACGTTTTTCACTAATTCTTTCACAGCCTCATCGCTATCCGGCCCTGATGCCGGGCGCGCTGAAAAGCTGCCTGGTGCCCAGCACCCATAGCAGCGCCAGGACCACGCCGCCGATCACATCCGAGGGATAATGTACCTGCAGGTAAAGACGCGACAGCGCGACCATGACGGCGATCGGCGCCGCAACGGCGATGAACCAACCCATGGCCCGCGCATCGAGCCGCCTGATTATCAGGCAAAGCGCGAACACGAACGCCGTGATCTGCACGGTATGGGCACTGGGAAACGAGGCATCCAGCGGCAGCGCTGCGATATGGGGGTAGGCATCCGGCCGCGCGCGCTGAAACAGGTATTTGGCCAGACGCGCGACAAGGCTCGCGCCGCCCAGGCTCAACGCCAGAAACCAGGCTTCGTCCGGATGGCCGCGCCGGGCCAGAAGCCATGCCAGAACCGCAGTCAGCGGCGCCAGAAAATAAAGCGACCCGAAGTCGGTGATGAACAAAAACAGCCGGTCCAGCCAGAGGCTTTGAAGCTGCGCGGCATGGGCCAGAACGACCTGGTCCCATGAGGACGGCGCGGCACTGAAGCGCTCGATGATGAATAACAGCGCTACCATGCCCAGCCACAGGATCAGGATGGTCGTCAGTTTCGATGAAGTCATATGCATCGCCTTGGTCGGAAGAAGCCATTGACGCCGGTCGCGCATGGCTGTGGCTGATTATAGCCGGAGCCGGGCGGCCCGTTGTGGTTTGATGCCGGCGCGCAATCGATTGTTCCGCTGTCCGAAGCCGGTCCGGCCGGGCTCGTTTATGTACGCAAACGCACAGACCGCGCTTGATAGGCTGTGTATTTTCGTTATCCGGTGGTGTTTGCCGCGTCGCCGACGGGACAAGAGGCCGCAGCGCTTACGGCAATATCATGATTGAAAGCTCACTCATCACGGTTTCCGGATACTGAAACAAATGGACAAACTGAAAAAGCTGGAGCGCATGGCCTGGCTGCTCGATAATTCCTTCCGCATTCCGGGCACGTCCATTCGAATGGGCCTGGACAGCCTGATCGGCCTGATTCCCGGCATCGGTGATACGACGGGCGGGATTTTATCCAGTTACATCATCTGGCAAGCCGCCAGAATGGGTGTCCCGCGGGTCGTGCTGATGCGCATGGGCGTCAATGTCGTGTTCGAAACACTGCTCGGCGCCGTGCCGCTGGTCGGCGACATCTTCGATATCGCCTTTAAGGCCAACCAGAAAAACGTTCAGTTGCTGAGCAACTACTACCAATCCCCACAGGCGTCCGTCGAGAGACATACCGTTTCAATCGTGCTCATAGCGGCGGCCATCATTGCCGTCATCGGACTGGTCATCTGGCTGACGATCAGGCTGCTGGCCTGGCTGATCAACGCCATCGGTTAATACGCCTCCGATTTGCCGCCGTTACGTTTTATTCGCCGCGATCCATTCTATAATTATTAGGACTTACGCAGTTTGCCTGTTCATCCGCCGAAACAAGCGGGTTTAAATCCTGTGGGGGCGACTTCGCCTAAAGCGCCTACTGTTGGCAGTCGCCTTTTATCTGAATGGGCGACTGAAGTCGCCCCCACAGGCTTGCGTAAGTCCTGATTATTAAGCCCGCGACAGGCCATCGGGCGCTGTTGGCCCGTCGTTCCCTATAACCCAACCCGGCAGCAACATCCATGTCACATTCCAATTCAACCACCGCTGTTTTCTATGCCCTCGCGGCTAATTTAGGTGTCGCAATCGCCAAGACGGCGGCGGCTTTCTGGACAGGGTCGGGCTCGTTACTGGCCGAGTCCATCCATTCCTTTGCCGATTCCGGCAATCAGATACTGCTGCTGATCGGCATGAAGCGCTCGCAAAAACAGCCCACCGCGCGCCATCCGATGGGATACGAGCGCGAGGCCTATGTCTGGTCCATGATGGTCGCGATAACGCTGTTCACGGTCGGCGGCGTGTTTTCGGTGTACGAAGGCTGGCTGCGCTATACCACTCCCCACGAAGTTGAAAATGCCGGTGTCGCGTTTCTGATCCTGCTGGTGGCGGCTGGTCTGGAATGGCTCTCGCTGAAAGGCGCGCTGGCGGCCCTGCAGACGGAAAAAGGCGAGCGCACGCTGTGGCAGTGGTTTCAGGAAACGCACTCCAGCGAACTGATGGTCGTGACCGGCGAGGATCTGGCGGCCCTGGCAGGACTGGTCATCGCGCTGGTCATGCTGAGCCTGACGATAATCACCGGCAACACCGCGTTCGATGCCGCCGGCTCCATGCTGATCGGCCTGTTGCTGATCGGCGTCGCGGCCCTTGTCGGCCGGGAAGTGCACTCGTTGATTGTCGGCGAAAGCGCCGACAGCATTCGCGACAGCATCAAAGACTATCTGGAGCAGCAGTCGTGCGTGGTGCGGGTGCTGAACCTGTGGGCGATCAACCACGGCAACAGCGTCATGGTCACGATCAAAGCCGAACTGACGCCCGACATGGCGGTCGCCGATGCCGTGCGTGAAATCAACGCCATGGAAAGCCGGATCAAGGAAATCCACCCGCGCGTGCAGTGGACATTTTTCGAGATTGATAATGCGGATTAAGCCGGATAATGGCTTTAACAATCAGGTTTCAATTGAATCTGGGATTGATTGGCTGAATGCGACACGTTGCAGTCTTTCAATCGAATTACTGATGTTTCGCGGACAATTGACTCAGGCGCCGGCAGGGGCTGATTCGGTCAAAAAACTTCCTCCGCCATTCCTTCAAGCCTAAGGCCGTCCCTGTGGGAGCGATGCCTACATCGCGACTTGCCGGGTGGTATTGAATCGCGATGTAGGCATCGCTCCCACTACTGCGGTTGCCCCCATTTAAAAACCCGGCCGGTCAGGGGAACAATGCCCATGTTCGACGTTGCGGACGGCATGACCCTCTGTCTGTGCGTAACGTCAGCGAATTATTTGAATGGCGACATTTAGTCGTATAGCAGCTATTTGCTGAATAGCTTGGGCAAGTTCGTTATAAATGCCTTGAAGTTATCTGGATCTGTTTATCGTGAAAATTACGTATGTTATCCCTTTTAGAACCACAACGTTTTTAGAAAATATTGTTTTGATGCTGAGGTCCAGTATGTAAGATGTGCAGACTTAGGGAATCACTTGTTAGCTGAAATTGGTAAAAGGAGCATTTGAGAAATGTATGATTTTGAATGGGATGAAAACAAAAATAATATAAACCGTGCTAAGCATAAAATTGACTTTATGGATGCAATACAAGTCTTCTTTGATGAACGGCGCCTAAGTAAACTCGACAGGGAATACTATCAGAGTCATATCAGCACGAAAGGTGAACAAGAAAGAGCGTGCGACATATGAGCGTGGAATATTTTGATTTTTAGGAGGTTAAATCATGGCCATTAAGAAAATTTCTGCTGAAGAAGTTAAGAAGCTAAAGGGCAAAACCAACTGGCAAGAGGTTGACGAGATTACCGACGAGGAAATCGAGGATGCAGCAAAAAGTGATCCGGATTCAGCATTGCCCACAGACGAAGAGCTGAAGCAGTTCAAACCAGTCAAGAAGAAAAATGAGGAAAAATAAACATGGCTATAAAGAAAGTTAGTAGTACAGAAGCAAGAGGTCGTCGAGGTTCTACAGATTGGAAGTAAGTAAAATCCATGACCGATGAGGAAATAAAGAGGGCGGCAATGATGGACCCCGAAGCAAGAGAGTTGAGAAATGATGAATTAGCCAGGTTTCGGAAGGGAAACCGATAGCATTCAACTGGTATCAGGACCGTAGGTGCGATTACGTTGCGCTAATCGCACCTACGGTCCTGCACAAGAGGAATAATAGAATCGAGACATGGCGCTGGAGCACATAAAAAACTTCATACCGGTCACCCCTAGACTGGCCACCGCGGGCCAGCCATCCGAAAGCCAGTTGCGAGAGGTTGCTGCGGAGGGATTCGAGGTCGTCATTAACCTCGGCCTGCTTGATCCGCGGTATTGCCTGCCGGATGAGGCGGGCCTGGTGCAGTCGTTAGGGCTTGAGTATCACCATATCCCAGTTAACTTTCAGGCGCCGCTACTGGAAAATCTCCAGCAGTTTTTTTGGCTCATGAATGCCGTCCAGGGCAAGAAAGTTTTCGTTCACCGCGCGGCAAATAAGCGCGTTACCAGCTTCATGGCGTTGTATGGCGAAGCCAGGCTTGGCTGGTCACGCGAGAAGGGCAATGACTTCATGCGTCGCATATGGCAGCCTGATGAAGCGTGGGCATCATTGATCGCACTTGTTCGGCAAGAACGAGAGAAGAATAGCTAACTATCGGCTGGAGCCAGCACCGCTGGCGCGGCTCAGACGCATCGTTGAACAACTGCTTTCTATATTGCAGCCGCCATTTGGCTGACATTCTTGAATGTCTCTGGTTGGCCGGTTTTGAGCCTACAACTGGCTATGCTGGCACAAAATTTACATCGGTTCTAATTCTATTCTTACCTTTTTACCCAGAGCGGCGGCGGCGCTCACTAAGGTGGTCAAGGTTAAACTGGTATCTTCTTCATCCAACAACCGATTAAGCGAAGCTCTGCTAGTGTGCATTTTTTTTGCCATTGCCGTTTTACTGAGCTTAAGCGCAGACATGCCTTCTGATATTTGCCAAGCAATGACCCGTTTGGTCGCTACCGCTGTGACTTCATCAAGTATGGCTTCTTCGCTCAGGAAGTCGTCGAAGCTGCTGCCGATATGAGGATTCTCTTCATGTTGACTGTTCATTGCTTACCTCGTAATGTTTTCAATCTTTGTTTTGCCAAATCGAGTTCCTGCTTCGGTGTTTTTTGACTTTTCTTGATAAAGCCATGCAGCAAAATCATCGTATGATTGTCGATGACAAACAGAACGCGCGCAATCCGGTTATCAAGCTTAATTCTGACTTCCCAAATGTCGCTTTCGAGATGATCGACTAACGGCATACCAAGAGGCCAACCGAATTGCACCGTTTTAATATCTTCGCCAATCGTTTTTCTATCTTGGGCCGATAGTCCTTTCAGCCATTCTCTAACGGGCTCGCTGCCGGCTTCAGTTGCAAAAAATCTAACAGACAGGATTGGATTCATTGATGCAGCGTACCAAAATAGGTACGCAGTAACAAGCACTCATTGATTATAAAAACGATTGGATCAAAGGGGGGACGGACTCGATTGAAATAAAGACTGTGACCTTCCACAAATCAATCGAATTTGACCCCATTGACTCTCAGAGCGCATTACGAACTTTCAAGAATAGATTTATAAATCAATTACTTGACTAGAGTTCTATATAACTCGATTAATTCATTAGCATCGAATACCCCGGCAATTAGAACAAGTTCATAACACACTGTAATAAAGAAAATGCCCAGGCGGTGACATGAACCTGCCTGAATCCGCTAGGTCCAATAGACTGTTTTCCTCTTCGTGGAGGCAGTTTGTATGGCTCTGGATGTCACGGTCGGCCCTCCCGTCACCATCATCAATTATGGAAATACCTTCCTGGTCTCCGAATTCGACGGATCCATCACAAATGCTTCCGACCAGGGTTTCTATTCCCGGGATACTCGATTCATCAGCCGCTATCAACTCTACATCGATGGTCAGCCCTGGACCCTCCTGAATTCCGCAACGATTACTTATTACGCATCGCGGACTTACCTGGCGAACCCCAGAGTCATCACGGAGCATGGCGAAATTGCGCCGTCAATCCTGGGACTCGTACTGAGCCGTGCAGTCGCCGAAGGGCTGCACGAGGACATTGATCTTCGGAATTACAGTTGCCAGCCTTTGCACTTCAATCTTGAGATCCTGATTCGCTCCGATTTTGCCGATATCTTCGAAGTCAAGGCCAAAGAGTTTACGCGCAGAGGGCACATCGAAACCGAATGGAAGAGCGCCCCCC
>SWBX01001636.1_pt1 | contig 54674 bp, 49 predicted proteins | sample 4693051 | NCBI WGS metagenome assembly SWBX01 (sample SAMN10267272, study PRJNA491770) | bioreactor metagenome | isolation source: DHS bioreactor inoculated with marine | place: Japan: Omine Ridge, Nankai Trough | reverse complement strand
GTGTCGTTTGGCGTAACAGATATTGATGTTGAGTCGAATGGGAAAGATGCCATCAGTGCGATCGAAAAAACGCGCTATGACGTAATACTCTGCGACTATAACCTGGGAGAGGGACGCGATGGACAGCAGGTGCTTGAGGAGATCAGGCATCGCAAGCTTATTGGTGTTGGCACAGTTTTCATAATGGTAACAGCTGAAAACACCAGGGTAATGGTAATGGGCGCAGTTGAATATGAACCCGACTCCTACCTTACCAAACCATTCACCAAAGATTTGCTGGGCCAGCGCTTGATCAGGATGCTGAAAAAAAAGGCAGACCTTATTGAGATAGAACGAGCCATAGATCGTCATGACTATGATGAAGCCAACAGGTTGATTGATGAGAAGCTGGCTAAAAAAGGCCTGAATCATAATGCACTAACACGCATAAAGGCAGAACTAGCCATCAGCGACCAACAGTTTGATCAAGCAGAACGGATCTATCGTAATGTTTTGGATAAACGTGAGATGGCCTGGGCTAAATTAGGGCTAGGAAAGGCCATGTTCGGCAAAGAGCAATATCATGAAGCCAAGACCATTTTTAGTGAATTAGTTAAGGAAAACGAGCGATTTATGGCAGCCTACGACTGGCTAGCCAAAACAATGGAGATGCTCAATGAATTTAAGGAAGCACAACAGGTTCTACAGAAGGGAGTCACCATGTCTGCCAAGGCAATACCTCGCCAAAAAGCACTTGCAGAGCTTGCCCTGAAGAACGGTGACGAAAAATCAGCTGAGTTCGCTTTCAATCAAGCCATCACACTAGGTAAACACTCTATCTACAAGCACCCTTCAATGTTTGCGAATATCGCTCAACTTAAAGCTAAGAAAGGTCACCAGGATGAAGCTGAACGATATGTCAGAGATATAGGCAAAAACTTTAAAGGCAGTCCTGAGGCTGAACTCTATACCGCCATCTCAAATACTATGATTCTCAAGGATGATGATTCGATCAAGAAAAACATGGAGATTGCTAACAAACTTTACAACAAGATTGGTATTAACACATCCCATGAACTTGCTGTAGACATGGCCAAGGCATGCTCTAAAACGGGTGATGACACAAAGGCAAAACAGATTCTGCATTTTGCCGCAAGTAATAATCATACCGACACTGAAATACTCAAAGAGATAAGTGACGCACTAGGTGATCTCAAACTAGAAGCCAATCCAGCATCATTTATTTCAGGCATACAAAAAGGCATAATCAAGCTCAACAATGACGGAGCTAAACTTGCCCGGGAAGGCAAACTGGAAGAAGCAATGAATCTGTTCGAGGACGTAGCAGAAGATATGGAAGGCAACATGGTGGTAAACTTAAATGCAGCACGTACTTTTTTAATGTATATGGAACAATCTGGAACCACCACAGAGCTAACCAAAAAACTACAAAAATACCTCCAGCGCGCACAGCATATAGATCCAAGTAACAGGGCCCTGCTGAAACTTCAAAACCGATCAGACAAGCTACTGGGTGTCGAGACGATACCAGAGGTTTAACCCATGCTATTTTATGACGTCCTTGCCTCTATAATCCACGATATGAAAAACTCTCTCGGGATGGTAATAAACAGACTGGATGAAGTTGTTGAAGAACTCCCCTCCAATATACACGACTCAGCAAAAGTCGCCGCAATACAACAAGAGGCAAAGCGACTGAACAACAATCTGATTGAACTTCTAACTCTATACCGGATTGAAAATGAACGTATCTCAGCAGTTATTGATGAAGTATTTGTTGAGGAATTCCTGCATGACATAGTTGCAGAGAATAGTTCTGCGGCCAACTCTGCTGAAGTCACTCTAACCTGTTACTGTGATGAAGAACTCAGCGGCTATTTTGATGAGGGACTGGTACTTGGAATCATCAACAATCTAATCGGAAACGCACTGCGCTACACCGAAAGCACGATTGAATTATCCGCCACAGAAAAGGAAGGCTATCTGGTTATCAGTGTTGAAGATGATGGGAAAGGGTTCCCTCAACCAATGCTAGAAGCCCAAAAGGCAGATGCAATAAACAGTGATATTTGCGATGGAAGAACCTTGCTCGGGATTCATTTCGCAAACATGATTGCCCAACTGCATCAAAACAAAGGTAAAAAAGGTTTTATCCGACTTAGCAATGATAACAAACTAAATGGTGGCTGTTTTTCTATATACCTGCCTTGACAGTTAACTAGTAGATTATTTACTAAAAATGCGTATGGTAATCACCCATTCTTAACTGTTGCTAAAAGTAGAGATTTACAGACTATTAGGCTTTTAAAAGGGACCACTTTTGGTTGCTAACTATCAGACGGCATTCTAAGTAGACATCTATTTATGTCAGACTGGATTTAAATTTCTACACCATTGATCAATTTGAGGTTTTAGCAGCACATGGACGTGCCAGCGTATTCGACCGCTACGGGCGCTCGAAAAATGCTAAATAATTTCCAGCATAACTGACCGCAAGACCATCTTTGGTAATGATCTCTGCTGTCAGTTCAATTCGCGCCCTGTCCCCTTGCCTTAATCTATCTATAAACAGTTCAAACGATCCGTCTTGTGGCAAGCGGCAACGGGCCTGGATATCTCCTCTCACCGGTTGCATATAGGAAATTTTAGCCTGCCCTAGAACGCAGTGAGCATCCAATCCTGCCTCCTCAAACTTAAGATGTAACATGCCCCAACAGGTGACAGCACAGATACTGTACAGGCTTCCACCAAAGGCGGTGCCATGAATATTAATATTTGGTTCAAAATCCGCGTGTAGTGTCAATTCATATCCGTTATGCGACGCTACCTTTACCCCCATCTGCTGAGTGAGGGGAACCTCCCGATGCAGGGTCTGCTCAAGTACCTTTAATGTATCCATTTAATTATTTGAATTACTCCCGCTCACCTATAGCCAGACTAAACATAAAGGACGCCAAGCTAACATACTTTCAAATAGATAACATATTTCTGGTGGTGTCTATTGTAACCTGCCGATTGAGTAATAATTAACCGATTCTCTTGAGGTTTCTTTAATATCGAGAAATAGACTGTGGCATAGCACCATCCTTTAGAGTTAGAATCATGCCACAGTAATAAAACATCGATCTTATACCACTGAAAATAGATGGATTTTAGTTTCACCGATACAACAATATCACTCCAAAATAATCTTCGTAGATACCAACATGTTCCTGACTGACTACTATTTAGAATCCAAAACAGGCATCAGCTTTTCCCGTGAGCAAGCGAGCGACTTCGCCAAAAAGATCGCGGGTGATTTCAACCCTCTGCACGACCCTGACAACAAGGTGTTCTGTGTCCCGGGAGATCTACTGTTTTCTGTTGCCTTAGCCAAGCTTGGACTGAGCCAACGAATGAGCTTTTCATTCTCAGGTATGGTAAGCGATAACATGTCCATACTATTCCACGACACAGACTCTAATTCAGTTGATGCAATTGATAGTGAAGGCAAGGTCTACCTCTCTATCAACAGGTCTGGCGAGATATCAACCGATGAGACTGCTATCGGCAGTCTGGCCCGTAGCTATGTAGAGTTTTCAGGCCGCACCTTCCCGCATATCCTGGTACCTCTAATGCAGGAACAGAACACGATGATAAACCCTGCGCGCCCCATGGTTATCTATGAAAGCATGGAGATTGATCTGGACCACCTGAATATTTCACAACCGGAACTTGAACTCACCGAGACATCTTTTGAGGTAAATGGAAAAAAAGGCCGCGTTAAGCTTGGCTTCTGCCTAAAACAGGACGGGGATATCGTTGGTAACGGTATTAAATACATGTCATTGCGTGGACTACGTCCGTATGAACAGGAAACAATTGATGGGATCGTAGACAGTTACATGCAACGCAGAAACCTTTTAACCAAATGATTACAACAAGTTAAAGCAAAACAACAAATCATATCCAGTTCTAACTATCCGTCCATTCAGCCTGGATTCAGCTATAAAGTACTCGCATTTCCACTGAGTAGTAACTCATTGCTATCCAGTGTGGAGGTGCGACATGTTGAACAGGAACCCATTTTTTATAGTATCCATGATCAACTAAAAATATCCGCGCAACTCAAACAATCCATAGCGACAGCGGCAGAAAGACATTAATATAGTACAACTTACACATTAGGGTTACTTACCGCTGCACAATGGAAAATCTATTCGAAATCGGTTTGGAAAAACTCCTGGTTGCGCGCAGAAATGGCAGCGAATTAATACTTGGGTATATAAATACTCAGGATGAAGACCTTGGGTTTTGCACGCAATTTCAAAACATGCGCCTGGATGGCCCCCTAGCCCCCGTCGGTGTTCTCTCTAGTCCACTGGATTCTCATTGCTGGGATACACTCACCTTTTATGGCGCAGCATTCATGCATAATAAGCTGCCATCAGCCGTCGTCCAACAGCTAAAGAATATCAAGAATGATGAAGACGTTTCTTTATGGAAGGTAACCAATTCCTATTACAAGGCATATGAGTTTCTGCTCAGTATTGGAATAACTCCCATAATCATCGACAAATGGTCTAATATTCAGGTTTCTGAAAGAGATGGGACCGTTACTAATCTGCGCGGCCCAGTGGTATGCAACGTTCCCCTACTAACCAAAAAGCGACAAGTGCACAACTATCTGCAGAACAAGATACGGGAAGAGTTGCAGACTATACGGGTCAAAGAGAGAGAGTTTTCAGAGGAAGAGATACTTAAACTATTCAAGGATTATATTTAGATTCGCAGCATGAGTATCAGCATCGAATGAGGCATAGATTAATGAAAAACAGCTCTTTCCCACCCATTCAGGAATCAGTTATGCTGAATGCTGTTATGGACTCAACCGAATATTTCTCCGCCAAATAATAATTATGTCTACGTTGAATTACTTACGAGGGGAGCATAATGGATCTTGACCTAAACAAATTCCGCACCCTGGTTCCGATAAACGCTCTCTATGAAAACAGCCTGATGCAACTGGCAAAACAGGCGAGAGTTGAGAAGCTGGAAAAAGGCGATACCATTTTTAGCCAGGGTGATCATGATCAACATTCTGTATACCTGATGTCAGGTTCAATCAAGCTTAGCTCCACAGAAAGTGGCGAGATAGAAATCAATGCTGGCACCAAACAAGCTAGTTATGCCATGTCCGCTTCTATACCACGTAAGCATGACGCCATTGTTACATCTGAAACAGCAAGCCTTGTTTGGGTAAACCGGGTTCTGTTGGAACGTTTGTTGGCGTGGGGTGAATCCTCAGAGCAAGATGATTCCCGCACGGAAAAGGCCCAGGAGCAAGGCCCATCTGCACTGGATAGTGAATGGATGATGGCCATGTTGCAGTCTCAAATATTTCTGCGTCTACCCGCTCAGAATATACAAGCGCTGTTCTCCAGAATGGTGGAGCTTGATGTACAGAAAGGAGACATAATCGTAAGGTTTGGTGAAGAAGGCGGATTCTATTACATGGTAAAAACCGGGCGCTGCCAGGTTAGCCGTCCTACTGATGATGGAGAAGAGGTGTTAGCAGAGATCGGAAGAGGAAGCAGTTTTGGGGAAGAGTCTCTCTTAACCAATGATCCACGAAACGCAACCATAACGATGCTTACATATGGCAAGCTCATGCGCTTGGCCAAGCAGGACTTCATAGAGCTGCTTAACGAACCAATACTCAATTGGATTGATATACCCCAGGGCAAGAGCATGATTGCTGCCGGTGCTTGCATGGTTGATGTTCGCACGAAAGCTGAGTATCAGAACTCAGGAATTTCTGGAGCAGTTAATATACCGCTTGGCCTGATCCGCCAGAACGGTCCTGATTTAAACCCGGAAACCAAATACATCCTATATTGTGACACCGGACAGCGCAGTTCCACCGCTGCATTTCTTCTCAGTCAAATGGGGTTGGATGTGTATGTTATTAAAGATGGAATATTTGGTAGCTAAAACACCAGAGCCTAATCTACCCAGGACACCGCTCCCAGCGCAGCCCGACCGCTGGTTCTGAACTATCGGATTTAAACCCGTCGCATAACCAGATATCACCCACGGCAACCAGCACCCCATCAATCTTTACCAATGGAATCCTGCCACGTTGCCAGGGTGGAATACCATGTTCCTGAAACAGATTCTTCAAGCTCCTACTGTTGTCTCTGCCCAGTGGTCGGCAACGTTCGCCACCGGCCCTGAAGCTGATAGTGATATTGCCACGTTCCCAGGCATGAGAGGAGATGCCTTGCTCTGCCGATTCCGCGTGTAAAATTCCAAGCCCAGACGGCAGTACTAATGCTGAACCCCCATCCCACTCCAGTTCCAATGTTTGGTCCAGTTCCTGAGTGGTAGGCATCAGATAGAGGCGTTCTCTGTATCTGCGCAACTCCACTCCCGGCCAGCCAACCATAGGATTGCGATCCTCCCGAGCAGTGAGCATCTCACGCAATACACGGTCGAGGCGAGCAGTGTCTGGCAGAGTTAACCCAGCATCACTGATCCAGGTGCGAATTACCGCGCGAGCTCGCGGTGGAGGCAGATCAGCCAGAGCAGTGATACTCATACTGCCGTTTTGATCCAGCTGCATCTCCTGCAGATCAACCCTGGCCGCCTGTTCGATCAACAGCTGTGCCTCAGCGCAGTGACTGGCGCTTCGCGATAAGGTTTTTTCCAGTGCTGGCCAACGTTGTCTCAACAGCGGTATCACCTCATGCCGCAAATAATTACGATCAAATGAGATGTCGCGGTTGCTGAAATCCTCTAACCACTCCAGATGATTCTGTTTTGCATATTCCGCTAGATCAGAACGGGAGTGCTCCAATAACGGCCTGACATGAAACCCTGGGCCAAAACCGTTAATCATAGGCATTGCCGACAGACCACTGGGACCACTGCCACGTAACAGTTGCAACAGAACCGTCTCTGCCTGATCTTCGCTGTGATGGGCCGTGAGCAGGATATCTCCCTCCTGCATCATATTGCGGATAGCGATGTATCTGCTATCACGGGCAGCCGCCTCCGGGCTCTCGCCCTTAGCGTGGGTTGCATCCACTTCAAGAATAGTTATGGGGATTTCATGAGTCTTACAGTAGGCGGAACATCTTTCAGCCCATGCATGAGCATCTTTCTGTAGACCATGATTTACGTGGACGGCCTCTATTTCAGCCGCCAGTTCATTACGGTTTTGCATAATGGCATGGAGTAGTACATGAGAATCCATACCTCCACTGTATGCAACCAACAGGCGTCTACTGGATGGTAATGCAGATATTGTTTGCAGCAATTGGCTCTGATTAAAAGCCATAACTGACTCTATTCAGCAAAACTACCGTATTGCATCAGCCGCGTATAACGTTGTTCCATAAGTTTATCGATTGGAATACTGGAGAGGTTGTCCAAAGTCTCCAACAAGGATTGTTTGACGTGGCCTACGGTCGAATCGATATCACGATGGGCACCACCAAGTGGTTCATCAATAACGCCATCAATCAGACCAAGTTCTTTAAGACGGGTTGAGGTGATTCCCATTGCGTCCGCCGCCAGGGATGCCTTGTCCGCACTCTTCCACAGGATAGAGGCGCAACCTTCGGGAGATATAACCGAATAGGTGCTGTATTTCAGCATAAGCACACGATCACCCACGCCAATAGCCAGTGCCCCACCGGAGCCACCCTCTCCCATCACCGTACAGATGATTGGTATGCTGAGCCCCGACATAACCTTTAGGTTGCGGGCAATGGCCTCACTCTGGCCGCGCTCCTCTGCACCCACGCCGGGGTAAGCCCCTGGAGTATCGATAAAGGTGAGCAGAGGCATCTTGAATCGTTCTGCCATCTCCATAAGACGCAGAGCCTTGCGATAACCTTCCGGGCGTGGCATGCCAAAATTGCGGAATAACTTTTCTGTTGTATTCCGCCCCTTTTGATGCCCGATAAGCATTACCGGTTTCCCCTCCAGTCGCGCTACACCACCGATGATCGCATGGTCATCAGCAAATGTACGGTCTCCATGTAACTCCTGGAACTCATCAAACGCTCCATCAATGTAGTCGAGCATATACGGGCGCTGGGGGTGTCTGGCCAATTGGGATATCTGCCAAGGCTTTAGACTGGAAAAGATGGATTCTGTCAGAGTTCTGCTTTTTTTCTCTAGTCTGACAATCTCATCCTGGATGTTTATTTCATTATCGTCACCGACTAGACGCAGCTCTTCGATCTTGGCCTGCAGTTCGGCAATTGGTTGTTCAAATTCAAGAAAATTCATGTCCATAGGAGGAAATATACCGGATTCAGTTTGGGAATAACAATATCGTTAAGCGCTTAATACTGCCAAATTATTATGTTATAAATAACAGTAAGTTATCAACATTAACAATCTCGTTCATAGATTTGTTAATGATATTCTAGTTTTGATCTGACTGCATCTGTTTGCTGTCAGTTCGATTTGTTGCCGTACACAACCTCAACACCATCAGGGCTGAATAGTCTCTCTAGCCGACGTTTCAATTCATCCGTAGGGGTTACCCTCCAGGCGTCACCGAACTCAACCATTCCTCCAGCATCCCTTCTCGCCCTACGTAGCCGGATATTACATGTTCCACCAAGATAGGTACTGAGTATACCCTGCAACTCCGGAAACAGATCTAGGATTTTCGCTTCATTAAGTTTTGCCGCGTCCAATTTCAGAGCACGGGCATAGAGTGATCGCGCCTGTTCGAACTCCAGAACCTGATCTGCACGGATACTCAAGCCTCCACGAAATTCATCATAGTTGAGGCTTCCTGTGACCACCAGAATCTTATCGGTAGCAAGCTGTTCTCTATACTCCTCATAGGTTTCAGAAAACAGGGTAACCTCAATCCGAGCAGTGCTGTCATCTAGAACCACGGTCCCCATACGGCCACGCTGGGTCATACGATGGCTGCTAGAGAGAACCAGTCCCGCCACCATAACCTTAACGCCACCGCGTCTGCCTTTGCTATTTGAGCCAGCAGGCTTACCAGTGTCCAGCGACAGCTTGGAGAGGCGTGTAGCCCCGATCCCGGGGAATTCATCCAAATAGCGGTTTATCGGATGCCCAGTGAGATAGAGGCCTAATGTAGCCTTCTCGCCTTGTAATCTCTGTAATTCATCCCAATCCTCGGATGCATCGGGCATAATCTGTTGATCCACCACGGCGCTTGGGCCTTGGTCGTCCATGCCGAACAGGTCGTTTTGCCCGGCTTTCTGGGTGGCGTGGTGCTGCTCTGCCATCTTCAGGGCTAAGGGCAATTGAGACATGAGACTGGCTCTGTTAGGACCTAACTCGTCCATAGCACCAGCCCGAATCAGTGATTCCAGCACCCGGCGGTTGGCCTTGCGCAGATCGATGCGTCGGCAGAACTCAAACAGGTCTTGAAATACACCTTCTCGACTGCGCTCCTCTAGGATGCTTTCTATGGCAGATTCACCCACTCCCTTAATGGCCCCAAGGCCATAGATGACGGTATCCTGCCCAGCAACGGTAAATTTATACTCAGAGTGATTTACGTGTGGTGGGCTCACCTTCAGGCCGATGCTTCGACATTCATCGATCATGATCACCACTTTGTCGGTGCTATCCATATCTGCCGATAGCACAGCCGCCATGAATGCAGCGGGATAGTGGGCCTTGAGCCAGAGGGTCTGGTACGAAACCAAAGCATAAGCGGCAGAGTGGGATTTGTTGAATCCGTATCCGGCAAACTTCTCCATCAGATCGAAGATATATGTAGCCGTCTTCTCTTCCACCCCAAGCTCAACTGCACCCTTGCGAAAGATCTCCCCCTGTTTTGCCATCTCCTCCGGCTTCTTTTTCCCCATGGCCCGACGTAATAGATCGGCCCCTCCCAGGGTGTAACCTGCCAGCACCTGGGCAATCTGCATCACCTGTTCCTGATACAGGATGACACCATATGTCGGCTTGAGGATCGGCTCTAACGCAGGATGCGGATATACCACCTTCTGGCGACCATGCTTACGGGCGATAAAATCATCTACCATTCCAGACTGGAGTGGGCCAGGACGGTACAGAGCCACAAGTGCTGTTATGTCACCAAAACAATCCGGTTGGAGTTTTTTGATCAACTCCTTCATGCCACGCGATTCCAGCTGAAATACTGCTGTACTGCTGCATGATTTGAGCAGGTTGAATGCCTTAACGTCGTCGACAGGAATCTTGGTTATGTCGATTGCACTTTCATCTGCTTGCCTGCGCTGGGCATTCACCGTCTTCAGGGCCCAATCCACGATGGTCAGAGTACGCAGACCGAGGAAATCGAACTTGACCAGTCCGACTGCTTCAACATCATCCTTGTCGAACTGGGTGACCAGATTGTCACCACTGGCCTCACAATACAGCGGGGTAAAGTCAGTCAGAACGGTGGGGGCGATAACCACGCCACCCGCGTGCTTACCTGCGTTTCTGGCCAGCCCTTCCAGGCTCATTGCCATATCTATCAGTTCAGTTACTTCTTCCTCTTCCTTGTAGGCCTGATGCAACTCCTCACTCTCTTCCAGGGCCTTTTTCAAGGTCATACCGAGATCAAACGGGATCATCTTGGCTATGCGGTCGACAAATCCGTAAGGATGCCCCAACACCCGGCCTACATCTCGCACCACCGCTTTGGCCGCCATGCGGCCGTAGGTTATGATCTGTGAGACAGAGTCGCGGCCATATCGCCCGGCCACATATTCGATAACCCGGTCCCGCCCTTCCATGCAGAAATCTACATCAAAATCTGGCATGGAGACACGTTCAGGGTTGAGAAATCGCTCAAACAAAAGCTCATGCTCAATCGGGTCCAGATCGGTGATACCTAGAACATAAGCCACCAGGGAACCGGCACCGGAACCACGACCAGGACCGACCGGCACATCGTTCTCTCTCGCCCAGCGGATAAAGTCTGCCACGATCAAAAAGTAACCGGGAAAGCCCATCTGGATTATTACATCCAGTTCCAACTTCAGCCGATCAGCATACTCTTTACGTTTCTCTGCATAGGCTGGATCTGACTGATCGATGATTCCTTTAAGACGCGACTCGAGCCCTTTCTCAGACTCATGAATGGTGAATTCGTCGACAGTCATACCCTCGGGCACCGGAAAGTCCGGCAGGTAGTTTTTTCCGAGAGTCAGTTCCAAGCTGCAGCGTTTTGCAATCTCGACACTATTGGCCAGCGCCTCAGGCAGATCTGAGAACAGCTCAGCCATCTCTTCCGGACTACGAAGATATTGCTGAGGACTATAGTGTTTGGGGCGGCGCGGATCATCCATCGTACGACCGCCGTGGATACAGACCCGTATCTCATGGGTATCGAAGTCATCCTGTTTGAGGAATCGCACGTCATTGGTTGCAACCAGAGGAACCCCGGTCTCCAGAGACAGCTCCACACTGGCGTGTAGACACTCATCCTCCTGCGATCTTCCTGTGCGGTTTATCTCAAGATAATAACGATCCCCAAACAGCCCCTGCCACTCCTGCAGTAGTTGTCCAGCCTGCTCCTTGTTGCCGCTTAGCAGCAGCCGTCCCACATCCCCTTCATGCCCTCCTGAAAGTGCTATCAGGCCAGCACAGCTACCGTTTAACCATTCCCGCTCCAACATCGGACGCCCCAGATGCTGCCCCTCCTGATAACTGCGAGAGATCAATCTGGTAAGATTTTGATAACCCTCAACCGTCTGCACCAACAACAAGATTCTGTTGGGTTGATTTACATCCTGCTCATTCCGCAGCCAGCAGTCTGTACCAATTATTGGCTTTATCCCGCCAGCCACAGCAGCTCGATAGAACTTGACCATGGCAAACAGGTTTGACTGATCGGTTACCGCAACAGCCGGCATCCCGGCCTCACGCACTGCTTTTATAAGTGGTTTTATCCGGACGATGCCATCTACCAGAGAGAATTCAGAGTGAACGCGGAGATGGACGAAGGTGGGTTGCATAGTGGGTCTAATTATACCGAAATTGGATATTCAGCGCCTCTACTGAAATTCAATAATCAGATGTTTTACTCAAATATTCAGCTCTAATTATTATCATGAAGCAATCTAAAGCTTCAGCGCCTGTATGCGGTTGATTACAGTGCTAGCAAGCGTCTTACCGGGCCAAATGATCGACGGTGTATTGGGGTAACTCCAAGTTCCTGCAATGCCTGCAAGTGAGCCTTTGTGGGGTAGCCCTTATGTCTGGCCAAACCGTAACCGGGATATAGTAGGTCCATCTCTACCATCTCCCGGTCTCGAGCAACCTTGGCAATAATAGATGCAGCGCTTATTGCCGGTTCGCTGCTGTCGCCACCTACAATGGCCTCAACCGTACAGACCAACTGCGGACAGCGATTGCCATCGACCAGTGCATGGGATGGATAAATAACCAGGGACTCCACCGCCCGCTGCATCGCTAAAAGTGATGCCTGAAGTATGTTGATCTGATCGATCTCTTCGACCTCAGCCCGCCCCAGAGACCATGCCAGGGCATTTTCCCTAATAACGACATCCAGGGCATCGCGTCTTTTCTCTGTCAGCTTTTTAGAATCTGCCAGCCCTTCGATCGGACGCTTGGGATCAAGGATGACCGCTGCGGCCACTACCGGTCCTGCCAGTGGACCGCGTCCTACTTCATCTACGCCGGCAATGTTGATGTTGGTAGACATGGTTAATAATTATGCCGGGTTCTTCTGTTTTGCTTTCAACAATTCAAGCACGGCTTCAGCCGCCTTGCTGCTTGCGTCCTGGCGAAGTTCACGATGCACCTTGTCACCTACCTGCCGGATTGTGTCTGCATGCTCAGGTGACTCAAGTAGTTTGATCAATTCTTTAGCCAGGGCCTCTGGCTTGACCTGACCCTGAAAAAACTCCTGGGCGATCTCTTTGCCAGCGAGCATATTCGCCAGCGAGAAGAATGGTGACTTGATTAGATTAAAGCGGGTAATGATCCAATGGGTTAACCAGTGCATACGATAGGCAATCACCATAGGACGCTTAAGTAGCAAGGCCTCCAGGGTGGCGGTGCCTGATGCGATCAAGACAGCATCTGCTGATTGCATTACATCGCGGGCATTACCATCAACCAGAGTGATTGGCAGCTCCGGTGCCACGCGTTGAAGGATCAACTCAAACATATCTCTGATGCGTCTATTGACCAGTGGCGCTACAAACTGCATATCTGGATATCTCTCCAGGCAAATTTCGGCAGACCGAATAAAATCCTCACTCAGGTAATTGACTTCACTACCCCTGCTACCAGGGAGGATTGCGATGACTTTGGTGTGTATATCCAACCCCAGGCGTTCTCTGGCACCATTTTGGTCCGGCTCCAGCGGAATATCATCTGCCAGAGGATGTCCGACATGAGCGGCAGGAACCCTATGCTGCTCTAGGAACTTCTTTTCGAATGGGAATAGACTGAGAACCAGATCGACCGATGCGCGTATCTTGTTTACCCGCCCGGAGCGCCAAGCCCAAACCGAGGGACAGACATAGTGGACGGTGGTGATTCCTGCGTTTCGAAGATCCCGTTCCAGGCTTAGATTGAAATCAGGACCGTCGATCCCTATAAACACATCCGGGGGATTTTTTAGAAAATGGCTACGTACATCACGCCTGATTGCCAGCACCTCAGGTAGATGCTTGATAACCTCTACCAATCCCATCACAGACAACTTCTCCATGGGATGAAGCGAGTTGCAACCCTGCTCCAGCATATTCGGGCCAGCTATCCCCTCAAACACAATATCAGGAACCCTAGCCTTCAACTCTCGCATCAATCCAGCACCGAGCATATCACCAGAGACTTCGTTGGCGACTATTCCGACTCTCAGCACACGATTTTCAGCGGACAATACTTCTCTCGCAACTACCGAAAAAGTCTGCCATCAAGGCAATCTCAGGGTACTCCTTCGCCATCAGCTGAATGGCATCGATCACCTCTGCCAGCTTCAACTGTTTCTTGTAGATTATCTTGTAGGCACGTTTTATTTGCTGGATAGATTCGTCACTAAAACCTCGACGGCGCAGACCTTCTGAATTGATGCCGTGGGGCTTGGCCGGAGTACCATCGGTCAAAACATATGGTGGAACATCCCGTTTGATTGTACTGCCCAGGCCGGTAAAGCTGTGCGCACCGATATGGCAAAACTGGTGTACCGAGCAAAACCCGCCCAGGATAGCCCAATCCCCAAGATGCACATGCCCAGCCAAAGATGCAGCATTCGCCATGATCGTATGATCTCCAACCTGACAATCATGGGCAATATGGGCGTAGGCCATTAGCAGATTGTCACTGCCCAAACGCGTTGCGTTCGCATCCTGCGCGGTTCCGCGATTGATGGTGACAAACTCGCGAATGGTGTTACGGTCACCAATCTCTAGAAATGTCTCCTCCCCGGAATATTTCGTATCCTGCGGATCTTCTCCAATGGAGGAGAACTGAAATAATTTGTTATCAATACCAATCCTGGTTTGTCCCTTGATTACTACGTGAGGGCCAATCGTTGTCCCGCGCCCAATCTGGACCCCAGGTCCAATAACGCAGAATGGGCCAATGCTTACACCTTCATCAATTTCGGCCTTTGGATCAATGACCGCCTTGTTATCTATCACTCTTTCACATCCCTCGATGTACACATAATGTCCGCTGTGCAGACAACATTACCGTCAACAGTGGCGACACAATCAAACATGCCTATGCCACGTTTAACGTTCTTCTGTACTACCTCAATCTGTAGTTGGTCTCCAGGCCCCACCGGTCGTTTAAACCGCGCCTTATCTATCCCAACAAACAGGTAGATTGAGGTGTCGGTAACCGTCTCTGGATTTGAAGCACCAGCCAGTAGACCGGTGCCCTGTGCCATAGCCTCCACGATCAACACCCCTGGCATTACCGGTTTAACCGGAAAGTGACCATTAAAGAAGGGCTCGTTGTAGGTAACATTTTTTAGCGCCAGCAGACGCTGATCCTTTTCAAACTCCAGCACCCGGTCGATTAACAAAAATGGGTAGCGGTGAGGCAAAATGCTCAGCACCTTCTGTATATCCATACTGATCAATTAACTACCCTCCACTCAAAATATTATTTGCGTCTGATTTAAACACTAACCTATGTATCATCTTTCTTATCCACGAGAGAGGAGACACGCTTCTCTAACTCTTTAAGCCTTTGCATCATCTCATCCAGATGTCTGGTATATGCAATAGTTTTACGCCACTCCTTATTGGGCATGGCTGGGAGATTACCACTGTAGTAACCTGGCTCTCTGAACGATCTAGTCACCAACGTTTGTGCTGAGAAATGCACATCGTCTGCAAATTCGAGATGCCCAACAATACTAACCCCTCCACCCAGAGTGGAGTTTTTCCCGATTCGGGTAGAACCGGCTATACCGCTACATGCTGCTATGGCTGTGTTCTCACCTATCTCGACGTTGTGGGCAATCTGTATCTGGTTATCCAGCTTCACTCCATTGCTGATGACCGTATCGCGCAACGCCCCGCGATCAATAGTTGTATTGGCGCCAATCTCAACATCGTCACCAATCTTTACACTTCCAAGCTGCGGCACCTTAACCCAAACACCTTCATCATTGGCCAGACCGAAACCGTCACTACCAATCACTGCTCCGGGATGAATCAATACCCTTTTTCCGATTGCAACCTCATGACATAGGGTCACGTTTGCTATCAGTTTTGATCCAGCACCAACAGTTACCCCATTCGCGACCACACAGCCAGGCCCTACATACACATCTGGACCAATATCGACTCCATCCTCAATTATCGCGCCTGGACCAATCCAGGCACTGAGGTCAACGGCTGCACTATCTGAGACTAAGGCAGTTTGATGCTGCCCGGTTTTTGATTCAGGCCTTGGTTGCATGTGGGTGCTGATGCGTGCGTAGGCAAGATGAGGGTTAGTACAAACCAGCGCAGCCACCGGACACTCTTCAAGAAATTGCTCTCCGAGTATCACGGCGGTGGCAGACGTGGTTTTTAGATATTTCCGATACTTGCTATTGGTAAGAAAACTGATTGAGCCGGTCTGTGCATCCTGTAAAGTACCGACTCTACTGACTTCAGACTCTGCATCTCCGTGCAGTTGTGCTCCAACCAAGTCCGCCAGTTCTCCTAGTCGAAAGTTCAAGCCGGCATCCCCAGCTTATTTGGAGCCTTTCTTTTTGAAATCCTGTTGCAGCTGTTTTAATACTTGATCAGATATATCGATACTGTCACTGGCATATGCTACCCCGGCACTCATGATCATATCAATCTTATCGCGCTTACCGATAGCCACCACAACTTCGGATATCTTGCGTAGCAGTCTGTTTATCTCTTCCGAACGACGCAGATTCAGGTCCTCACGAAATTCAGCACTTGAATTGTTCAACTCACGACGGAGACGGCGGATATCCTGTTCGATGTTCTTAGCTTCAGACGAGCTCATAATTGCCCGATCTTTTGTCAACTTACCTTCAAGCTTCTTAAGCTTTTTTCGCCCACTCAAAAGGCTATTATTGCGCTTCTTAAATTCAGCTTCCAAAGCTTTTAGTATGCTTGCCGACTGCGGTGATTTTTTTACCACCTTCTCTGTATTCACATAAGCAATTTTCTGCGCTTGCGCGATGCCCACACCAAAAATACAAAACAGGCTTATAGACACCAATATGATTACTGACTTTTTCAAAACCATTCTCCAGAATTATTAGAATGCTGTACCGAAGGTAAATTGGAAATTCTCTGTTTCGTCACTACTTTCGTCATTTATCGGCAAGGCCACGACAAAACCCAGTGGTCCCATAGGTGAGAGCCATTTCAACGACAGGCCGGTAGAGTAACGTAGTTCACCAATATCTATATTATCATCTGTATCATAGACGTTACCAAAGTCAAAGAAGGCACCCATACGCACAGTCTCTGGTGCAAAGCCTAAGGGGTCAGGGAACAATACCTCAACATTACCCATGATCTTTAGGTTGCCGCCAAGGGGATCATCATTGGAGTCACGTGGGCCAAGACTGTAGTCCTTATAACCTCTAACGGATTTTGTTCCGCCGCCAAAGTAATTTTTGAAGAACGGTAGTTTGCTGGTATCTCCGTAGGAATCTCCATAGCCGACCGCACCATTTAGCGCTAGAGTGAGAGATTCAGATATGGGGAAAAAGCGCTTGTGTGAATACTCTAGTTTATAATATTCAAGATCACTGCCTGGGATTGTAGCCTCGGCCGATAACCGCTGTACCCCGCCCCTGGTTGCAAACAGAGAGGAATCACGGGAGTCGTGGCTCCAACTGACAGAGACCATGTAATCAAGGTAATTGTCGCCGTTGTCGGTCACGAACTGGGCAACCTCAGTTGAGGCACCATTACCTGTTTTGAAATCGGTTCCAACGATCCTGAAGTCAAACCTAACGCTGTCAAACTCACTCAGTGGAATGCCAAAGTTGACCCCGGCACTGGCCACATCTGTCCGATACTTAGCGGTATCAACATTCGCAAAGTCAGTCTTTTTGTACATGAGATTGAAGCCACGGCTTATGCCATCGACCGTGTAGTATGGATTGTTATACCCGAGTTGGTAGTGCTGGGCGGAACTGCTGTTATTAAAACCAAACATGACCTGTTTACCAGTACCAAGAAAGTTCTTCTCGGAGATATTGGAATTGAATAGTATTCCATCTGACTTGGACCAGCCAATACCAGCCATGATGCTACCGGTCTGCTTCTCTTTGACGGTTACATTTACGTCAACCTGATCTGCCGATCCAGGGACGGCCGGGGTTTCTACAGTTACGGAATCGAAGTAGCCCAAACGTCGCAGACGTTCCTTGGACGTTTTGACCTGTTCGGATGAGAACCAGGCTGATTCCATCTGTCTCATCTCACGGCGCAACACCTCATCTCTGGTGGTGTTGTTTCCGCGGAAGTTGACCTGTCTTACATAGACCCTTTTCCCAGGATCCACGAAGAATGTAATGGCAACCTTACCGGTCTTTTTGTCGATCTCTGGAATGCTGTTTACATTGGCAAATGCATAGCCATTCTTACCAAGTAGGCCGTTGATCCTCTCAGAACTATCCACCACATCCTTGCGTGAGAAGACATCTCCACGGCTCAGATGTATCAGAGGAAAGATTTCCTCCTTGGGGACAGCCATCCTTCCTGCCAGTTTGATATCGCTCAGGGTATAGACTTTGCCCTCAGTGATGTTGATTGTTATATAAATATCGCTCTTGTCTGGGCTGATGGACACCTGGGTAGAATCAACCTTGAAATTAATGTAACCCCTATCCAGATAGTATGAGCGTAAGGTCTCTAAATCTGCCGACAATTTCTGCTTGGAGTACTGATCGTTCTTGGTCACCCGGGATAAAAAAGAACTGGTGCCCAGCTTGAACTTTTCCAGCAGATCCTCCTCTTCGAAGGAGGTGTTACCCACAACATTGATGCGTTTTATCTTGGCTACAGTACCTTCAACAATGGAGATATCTACAGCAACTCGATTGCGTTCCAACGGGGTGACCGTGGACTGTAACTTGACCCCATATTTGCCGTTACTGAAATACTGACGCCGTAACTCTCGTTCAATCTTATCCAAGACAGAGTTATTAAATACCCGCCCTTCCGCCAAGCCTATATCCTTCAATCCAGCAAGCAGTCCGTCCGTCTCCATAGAGTCGTTGCCAGTGATGTTGATTTTTGCGATGGCTGGACGCTCTTGTACAAAAACAATCAACACATCATCCTGCCGTTCCAGACGCACATCCTTGAAAAAGCCGGTTTTGTACAGCTCTCTGATGATTAAAGAGCTCTGCTCCGACTGAATACGCTCGCCGATCTTCACAGGGATATGATTAAAGACTGTGCCCGCAGAGATTCGCTGCAACCCCTCTACGCGTATATCTTTAATCACAAATACTTCTGCCATGACGCCGGCAGGAAGCGAGAAGACGGCCATTATTAGAAGCGTTAGTAACTTTTTATTTATTAGCTGCATTTATTGTAACTTCTCGTATTTTAAGGATTATTTAGCTTAATAAGGCAAAATTAAACCGGCATCACCCACCAAACCCCACCGAACTTAGTGCCGCATTATAATAGAACTTTACGTACTATCCCAGCAATCTAGAGATATCAACATAAAAAGCCAGCCCCATCAATAGGATCAGGGCCATTAATCCGATTTTTTGACCCACCAGTTGGGCTTGTTCCGAAGCTGGAGAACCTTTTACCGCTTCAACAAGAAAGAACAGTAGATGACCACCATCCAGCACTGGAACAGGCAGCAGGTTCAGCACTCCAAGACTGATACTGACAATTGCCAGGAATTTAAGAAAGAAGACAAACCCCATACTGGCGGACTTGCCGGCGGTCTGGGCAATAGATATAGGTCCCCCAAGATTATCCACTGAGGCCTTACCGGTCACCATCTTTCCCAGCATCCGCAGCATGAAAACTGACATATCTCTGGTTTTAACCAGAGATGCCCCAATGGCAGCTATTGGACCGAGTTTCTCTTCAGACCTGTATTCATCAAACAAGCCCTCAGGCACGTATGGGCCAGCACCGATTCGACCGATGACCTGCTCGTCCACCTGCCTGTTTCTAATGTGGAGTTCCAGTGCCTGAACCTGGTTATCGCGCTCCAGAGTAATCTCAGCTGTATGGTCCGGGTGTTTCCGCACATAGTTCACGAACCCAGCCCAATCCGAAATCGGTGTGTCGGCAATGGTCAAAACCTTATCACCTACCTGTAAACCTGAACTCTGGGCGGCCTCTCCAGGGACAAGCTCACCAACTATGGCTGGAAGCAGTGGGCGACGCACCTTCAAGCCCACGCTGCCGATAAAATCATCCTTCTCCATTAGCCCAGCTAGCTGTTCAACGGATAGATTACGCTCAAGCTTATTCCCGTTGGCATCGCGCACCTTGAGGGTGACATCCCCGTCGCCTGCGGATTCAGAAAGCAGGGTGTAAACCACAGATTCCCAGGTGCCTGTAACCCTGTCAGAAACAGCTAAAATCTCATCCCCAACCTGAAATCCTGCCTGCGCGGCAATGGTTGTGGGTGTAACCTCACCGACAACAGGCTTGATGCCCACATCCCCGCTGACAAACACTATCCAGTAGGCAAGGATGGCAAACAGAAAGTTAAACAATGGTCCTGCTGCGACCACAGCGGTACGTACGGGCAGCGATTGCCGATTAAAGGCCCGGGGCAGTTCTGCCTCCGCTACCTCGTCCTCCCGTTCGTCCAGCATCTTTACATAACCACCCAGTGGGATAGCCGCCACCACATACTCTGTTGCATCGACCTTACCGGTCCTCTTCCATAGGGCAGGACCAAACCCAATCGAAAAACGTAGCACCTTAATCCCAAGCCGACGCGCAACCCAGAAGTGGCCAAACTCATGGACTGTAATCAGGATGCCCAGGGCAACGACGAAAGAGGCTATGGTAAAGAGAGTAGAATTCATGCTTCAGAGACACCTAATTTATAGCTTTGGTTCTGTATTAATTGCCTGGCCATAGCTCTCGCTTGCGAGTCTATCTCCAGAATCTGGTCAAGCTCCGTGACCTCAGTTACGGGAAGCTGATTCATCACCGATGCAATAACATCTGTGATTGAGGTAAAGGCAATTCTGGAATCCAAAAAGGCCTCGACGGCTATCTCGTTAGCGGCATTGAGTACCGCTGGCGAACTGCCTCCCTCGCGTACCGCTCTGAAGGCCAAGGTCAAACAGGGGAAACGAGACTCGTCCGGTGGTTCAAAATCCAGCCTGGCCACGGAAAAGAGGTCTAGTCTGGAAACTCCAGATTCGATCCGATCAGGCCAAGCCAGGGCGTGGGCAATTGGGGTCCGCATATCTGGGTTACCCATCTGCGCCAAGGTCGAGCCATCAGTATATTCCACCAGGGAATGAACCACACTCTGAGGGTGTAGCACCACCTGGACATCATCTGGGTGGGCATCGAACAGCAAGCAGGCCTCTATCACCTCCAGCCCCTTGTTCATCATCGTTGCAGAGTCGACCGAGATCTTAGGTCCCATAACCCAGTTCGGATGGGAACATGCCTGTTGCGGCGTAACCCGAGCCAACTCATCCACCGGCGTATTCCGGAATGGTCCGCCAGAAGCCGTGAGAAGAATCCGTCTTACCCCAACCTCACACAACCCACGGGTAAAATCCGCAGGCATACATTGAAAAACTGCATTGTGTTCGCTATCTATCGGCAGTATCTTGGCGTTGTTACGCCTCGCCTCATCCATAAACAGACTACCTGACATTACCAACGCTTCCTTGTTTGCCAGCAACAGGTACTTTCCAGTCCGGGCCGCCGCCAGCGCCGGCAACAGCCCTGCCGCACCCACGATGGCCGCCATTACATACCTAGCCTCGGGCAACTGCGCGACAAACTCCAGCCCCTCAGGCCCCGCCAACAGTTCAGTTTCCGGGGATGCTTCCTTTAATTGGTGTTGTATGTCAGCAACTGCATCGGTATCTGCCAGAACCGCATATCTAGGGCGAAACTCTATACACTGCTGCAACAGGTCCAGAGCATTCCGATTTGCCGTCAGGGCAACTACTTCATACCGTTCTGGATGCATCCGCAGTACATCCAATGTGCTCTTTCCGATAGATCCGGTAGAGCCAAGAATTGTGACGCCAGCTGTGCTCAAAACCCAATCACTAATTGTAAACCGAGCAGAAAGACCGGAGCGGCTGCCGTGAGGCTGTCTATGCGGTCCAGCACTCCACCATGTCCTGGCAAAATGGTCCCGCTATCCTTCATCCCGGCAATCCGCTTCATGATGCTCTCAAATAGATCGCCCACGACCGAGATCAGTACGGTAAATATACACACTGGCACCAGCCAATAAACGCCATCAATATCGCTTCGATACCAAGCCAGCAGAAGCCCGCAGACCAAGGCGCTGAACACTGCACCGTAGACACCTTCCCAGGTCTTTCCAGGGCTGATCACCGGGGCCAGTTTATTTTTGCCCCAACGGCGACCAGCAAAATATGCCCCACTATCAGCCACCCAGATCAGGACCATAAGAAATAACACGGTTGACGGGCCATCTTCACCATTGCCGTGCAGTACCACGATAGCGGTCCATAAAGGGGTTAAAATAACCGGCCCCATCACCACGCGTATTAATCCAGGTCCCGGCACTGCTTTATCGATACGGGTATATCTGAAAAGGCTGACGGCGATGGCAACCCACAGAATGGCAATAACCAGAAAAAACCAATATCTGAACCAGGGATAAGCAACTAATTCGTATGCACCCCAGAAGCAAACTGCTAAAAACAGTAGATAGATAATTTTTGCATATCTATTGGAGATACCAGCCAGATTGCTCCACTCAAACCCACCCACAAGGGCAATGGCTGCGAAACAGAGAGCGAGATATGTAGTCGGCAGCAACAGGATTGCCGCGATGACGCCTGGAATCAGGACGCTGGCCGTCACAACCCGCCTGGCTAATGAACTCCACGTCATGGCTTAGCCATTTACCTGTTCAGCAACCATTCCAAAGCGTCTCTGCCTGCTGGCAAAAGATGCTAATGCCTTGTCAAATTCTGTTTCGTCAAAGTCAGGCCAGAGTGCGTCGGTAAAATAAAGTTCAGTATAAGCTGACTGCCAAAGCAGGAAATTGCTCAGACGCTGTTCGCCCCCGGTGCGAATAAACAGGTCTGGATCCGGGAGATTGGAGAACGATAGCTCAGCCGAAATACGCTGTTCGGTTATCAAATCCGGCTCCAGTGAACCATCTTTGATTTGCTGCGCCAGCTTTTGCACAGCTTGAGTTATGTCCCAACGTCCGCCGTAGTTAGCTGCTATCTGCAATATCAACCCACTGTTCCCGGCTGTATCTACCTCTGCCTTGGCCATGCTGTCCTGAAGATCCTGGGAGAATTTGGATCTATCCCCTATGATTCTAAGTTGTACATTATTGCGTTGCAGACGTTTTATCTCTTGTTTTAGCGCCAGCATGAACAGGTCCATCAGCAGCCCCACCTCTTCGCGAGGACGGTTCCAGTTCTCGCTGCTGAAGGCAAATAAAGTGAGAACTTCTACATTGGAACGAGCCGCATGTTCAACCGCTTTACGAACTGACTTCACCCCTTCCTTATGGCCGGCATGGCGTTTCAGCCCGTGGCGTTGAGCCCAGCGACCATTACCATCCATCACGATCGCGACGTGTCTCGGGACCTTTAGCGCCATCCGGGTGTTTCCAATATCAGTTCCGACTTTTGTCACGGCGATACCGTTACTAAACTTCCATCAAGTCTTTTTCTTTCTTTTCCAGCAATGCATCTACCTCTTTGACTTGCTGGTCAGTAAGCTTCTGCACGAGCTCTTCACCGCGTCTCTCGTCGTCTTCTGACACCAGTTTCTCTTTTACTAACTCTTTGAGTTGACTATTTGCATCACGTCGGATGTTGCGTATAGCGATGCGTGCGTTCTCCGCTTCCTGACGCACAATCTTTATCATATCTTTACGTCGTTCTTCCGTGAGTGGGGGCAGTGGAACACGTATTAGGTTACCGGCAGTGTTAGGATTGAGACCAAGATTAGAATTCATAATCGCCTTCTCAACCGGAGCGACCATAGTCTGTTCCCATGGACTAATAGTGAGGGTACGCGCATCCTCTACATTGATGTTTGCAACTTGGCTCAGTGGTACATCAGAACCGTAGTAAGAGACCATAATGTGGTCCATAAGACTGGGATGAGCACGCCCTGTCCGCAGCTTGGCCAACTCGTGAACCAGCGATTCAATACTCTTACCCATGCGTAATTTTGTGTCTTTCTGAATATCGTCGATCATCTCACTCTCCATTCTCGACCAGGGAACCGACATCGTCCCCTCGCATCAGACGCATCACGGCGCCATTATTATTTATGTTCATTACTCGAAGCGGCATATGGTGATCACGGCACAGCATAATTGCTGTGGCATCCATCACCTTGAGACCTTCCCTCAGGACACGATCATAACTAAGGCGTGGATAAAATTCCGCATCGGGGTTGGTTACAGGATCTGAGGAGTAGATACCATCCACCTTGGTAGCCTTGATCAGCAGTTGAGCACCAATCTCAATAGCACGCAGGCTGGCTGCAGTATCTGTGGTGAAGAATGGACTGCCGGTGCCAGCGCTAAAGATTACGACTTCGCCCTGCTCGAGGGATTTGACAGCTTGGTCTCGCAGAAATAGTTCGCAAACCTGATCTATAGCCAGAGCCGACATTACCCGGGCGTTCAAACCGGACTTTTGCAGGGCATCTTTCATCGCCAGCCCATTCATCACTGTGGCCAGCATCCCCATGTGATCTGCGGTAACCCGATCTATACCACCCTGAGCCAAACCGGCCCCGCGGAATATGTTACCACCTCCGATAACCAGAGCGACCTGAGCCCCGGCCTGTGCGAGGTCTTTGATCTCACCTGCAACTCGTGTGATGACTTGCGGGTCAATTCCGTAATTGCCCTTGCCCATCAGTGCTTCGCCACTGAGTTTCAGTAAAATACGTTGACAGATCAATTCAGGCATCGCACCACCAGGTCAATTAACGTTATTCACACAACCCAAACCCACTGGGAGGAAATACGACCGACCTCCCTGTGGAGGCCGATCATAGGTTGGTATCTAGCCCTTAGCCTGGGCCATAACCTCTTCAGCGAAGTTTTCCTGCTTTTTCTCAATACCCTCGCCTACTTCAAACCTCTTGAAGGAGGCAACTGTAGCTCCAGCGCCAGACAGAAGCTTCTCTACTGTTATATCCGGGTCCTTGACAAAGTTCTGGCCCAGCAGGGTGATCTCTGACAGATACTTGCGAACACGTCCGTCCACAATCTTGTCAACGATATTATCAGGCTTGCCACTATCGAGTGCCTGTGCCTTGAAGATTTCGCGCTCTTTTTCCAGTGCGTCACTAGGTACACCGCTCTCATCCACGCAAACAGGGTTGGAGGCAGCCACATGCATGGCCAGATCCTTACCCAGATCTTCGTCAGCACCATTTAGTTCGACTACAACACCGATTCGAACACCGTGCTGATAGCTTGCCAGCGTCCCGTTTTCGGTCTGAAACCGCTGAAAGCGACGTACATTCATATTTTCACCGATCTTGGAGATCAGCGCCTCACGCGCGGTATTAACGGTAGTCTCTTCACCACTGTGTAGAGACGTCGCCATAAGTGCATCAACATCTGTAACATCAGAATTAAGTACGCATCCTGCAACCGCATCGACAAAAGAGGTGAAGTTCTCATCCTTTGCCACAAAATCCGTCTCACAGTTCACTTCCACCATAACGGCACGCTTTTTATCGTCACTGTATTTAATCGCAACAATACCATCGGCGGCGGTACGGCAGGCCTTCTTGGCCGCAGTGGCCTGACCGGATTTACGCATCAGCTCAATCGCAGCTTCGATATCACCATCGGTTTCAACCAGCGCCTTTTTGCATTCCATCATGCCGGAACCGGTACGTTCACGCAGCTCTTTTACCAGAGAGGCTGTAATGGCCATCGTATAAATTTCCTCATCGTATGTATGAATTATTTACAATGAATATGCCCCAGCGGTATTTTGTACGCAGCAGGGGCATATCCATCATAAGTAAGTGGGAGTCAGATATAAATCTGTCATCCAGTCAGGATTATTCCTTATTTTCCCCGGATGCCTCTTCCTTTTCACTGCCAGACTCTTCTACTTTGGCCTCTTCAGCTTTAGGCTCTACTGCTTTAGGCTCTTCAGCTTTAGGCTCTACTGCCTTCTTTGCTTTTCTAGCCTTTTTTGGCTGCTCCTCTGCTTCAGACTCAAGTCCAATATGAGCAGCACTGGCGCGTCCTTCAAGAACTGCGGCGGAGACACCCTGGACATATAGCTGAACAGATCTGATAGCATCATCATTTCCTGGGATTACATAGTCGATATCGTTTGGATCATTGTTGGTGTCTACTACACCAACCACCGGAATGCCCAGCTTTCTGGCTTCACTGATAGCGATATTTTCGTGACCGGTATCCACCACAAACATGGCGTCTGGCAGGGATTTCATATCCTTGATGCCGCCAAGGCTGCGATCAAGTTTAGTCATTTCGCGTTCCAGTCCGAGGGCCTCTTTCTTGTTGAAGCGCTTCTCGACGCTACCATCACTAAACATAGCTTCAAGCTCTTTCAGTCGATTAATAGACTGTTTGATGGTCTTGAAGTTAGTCAGCATACCACCCAGCCAGCGGTGATTTACATAAGGCATACCACATCGCTCGGCCTCTTCCTTGACGGTGTCACGGGCTGCGCGTTTGGTACCAACAAACAGAATCTTTCCACCGTTGGCGCTCAGACTGCCAAGATAATTCATGGCGTCATTGAACATTGGTAGGGTCTGTTCAAGATTGATAATGTGGATTTTGTTACGCTGGCCGAAGATGTAAGGACCCATCTTGGGATTCCAATAACGGGCCTGATGCCCGAAATGCACACCAGCCTCTAGCATCTGGCGCATTGATACTGCACTCATAGTGTTACTCCAAATTGTATAGGGTTAATCCTCCATGTACCCCAGTCGTCGACCGATTATGACTCTACTGCTTGAGCTGCATTTGCAGCCACTCAAGCGATCAGCGAGTCAAAACAGGCACCCCGGCAACCGTGACGGTACATGTGTGTAATAATACCCGGGTCGGCAATTGCCAATCCAGGGCGCGTTTTATACCATATGCCGCCTGTTATAACAATGAGCGTAATGGCCCAAGATATTGGTTTTACCAGTTTTTCCACCACAGAGACCCATAATATGAGCATCATAATAAAAACTCCTGTAGAGATAGATAAGATGCGCATTGCAGGTCGGCTCGCCGCAGATGTTCTGGATATGGTGGAACCACAGGTACAGGCCGGGATTACCACAGAGGAACTGAACCGTATCTGCCACGACTATATAGTCAACGTCCAGAACGCAATTCCTGCCCCACTTAACTACCGTGGTTTTCCAAAATCTATCTGCACCTCGGTTAACCACCAGGTCTGCCACGGCATACCGGGCAATAAGACACTCAAAAATGGTGATATCGTCAATGTCGACATAACCGTGATCAAGGATGGTTTCCATGGCGATACCAGCAAGATGTTTATGATCGGAGAGCCTTCGGTACTGGCGCAGCGTCTGATCGGTATCACCCAGGAGGCGCTGCAAATAGGTATAGAAGTAGTTAAACCTGGCGCCTATCTGAATGATATCGGGAGAGCAATACAAAAGTTTGTAGAATCCAACAACTATTCAGTGGTCAGAGAGTACTGTGGTCACGGCATCGGACGTGAATTTCACGAGGAACCCCAAGTACTACATTATGGCTCCCAGACAAATGGCCCAAAACTACAGCCGGGGATGTGCTTTACCATAGAGCCAATGGTAAATGCTGGTAAGCGCATGGTAAAACTACTCCCAGATGGCTGGACGGTTGTAACCAAAGACCGCAGCCTGTCGGCCCAATGGGAGCATACTATTCTCGTTACCGACGACGGCTACGAAATCCTAACCCTGCGTCAAGAAGTGATGCAATAATAGAAACGCCTTTCCCTTACACCCTCCACAGTATTGATTTATGAAACGAGTCTTTAACGGCATAACCTTCGATCAGGCCCTGGCACAGACCGATGATCCCCTGGCCCTATTTCGCAAAACACTGAGCCAGGGGACCGAGACACTAGCTCAGGGATTTAATGAAGGTGTCCCCGTATCTACCCTGATTTCACTGCGGGCAAAGCTGATTGACTCCATGCTGAAACGTGCTTGGCAGCGCAACATGCCGGAGGATATTAACGCAGCCCTGGTTGCTGTGGGAGGCTATGGGCGTGGCGAGCTACACCCAAACTCTGATATCGACCTAATGATCTTGGTGGAGTCTGAAGAGTGTGAACAACTTGCTGGCAACCTTGAGCAACTGTTGACGTTCCTGTGGGATGTGGGACTGGAGGTAGGACATAGCGTGCGTTCCATCCAGGAGTGTGTGGATGAAGCAAAAAAGGACATAACTGTTGTAACCAACGTAATGGAGTCCCGCTTGTTGGTTGGAAGCCGGGATACGCTACAGCGGATGCGTGCCGCCACGTCCCCCGACAACATCTGGCCCAGTGACCAGTTCTTCAAAGGGAAGTGGGAAGAACAAAAAGCAAGATATGCAAAATACGACAATACCGCCAGTAACCTGGAGCCAAACATCAAGGAGGGCCCCGGCGGCCTACGTGATATACAGACCGTAGGCTGGGTGGCCAAACGCTATTTCGGCTGCGAGACCATGCATGGACTGGTCGGCCATCATTTCCTCACAGAGGGAGAATATGAATCCCTGATGGAGGGGCGTTCCCTACTCTGGAAGATCCGTTTTGCTTTGCACCTTATGACCGGCCGCAGGGAAGACAGGTTGCTGTTCGATTATCAACGCAATCTGGCCGAGGAATTTGGTTTTGTAGACCAGGAACATAGCCTGGCTGTTGAACAGTTCATGCAGCGCTATTACCGCACCGCAATCCGTATCGAACGTCTGAACGAACGCCTGCTGCAACTGTTTCAGGAAGCCATACTGATGGAGAATCAACCGACAGAGATCCTCTCCATCAACAAAAGATTTCAGGCCAGAAATGGTTTCCTTGAAGTTACCAACGACAACATATTCAAGCGCTATCCATTGGCTTTGCTAGAGATCTTTCTGCTGTTACAGATCTATCCTGAACTAAAGGGAGTGCGAGCCAGCACCGTGCGTCTGATCCGTTCCCATCGCCATCTTATTGACGACAATTTCCGTAATGACTTGCGGGCTAAAAGCCTGTTCATGGAGATCATTCGCCAATCCAACGGTGTAACTTCAGAACTCAGACGCATGAACCGCTACGGCATACTCTCCGCCTACATACCGATATTCGGCAATATCATCGGACGTATGCAATACGACCTGTTCCATGTCTACACTGTGGATGAACACACCCTGTTCGTAGTGCGTAACCTGCGCCGCTTTGCCGTGGAATCGCGCGTCCATGAATTCCCGTTATGCAGCAACATCATAAGCTGCATACCCAAACCAGAACTGCTCTATCTGGCCGGGTTGTTCCACGATATTGGCAAGGGTAGAGAGGGAGATCACTCAAAACTCGGGGCCATAGATGCCTGGGACTTTTGCAAGAAACATGATCTGAGTGATTATGACAGCAAGCTGGTGTCATGGCTGGTAAAGAATCACCTGATTATGTCCATGACGGCGCAACGACAGGACACCCACGATCCAGAGGTGATCCACAGATTCGCGACCAAGATGGGCACTATCTCCCGTCTCGACCATCTGTATCTGCTCACCGTTGCCGACATGCGCGCCACCGACCCAAAAAAATGGAACTCCTGGAAGGATTCAATACTCAGGGATCTCTACATGTCGACCCATCGTACGCTTCTGCGTGGTCTGGAGCGTCCACACGATATCAATGAGCTGACCCAGGAAAAACAGAGGGATGCGAGCGAAGAGCTGCAAAGAATGAAATTTTCACCCACAAAGATAAACAAACTCTGGTTGACCCTGAGTGTGGACTACTTCCTCCACTCATCGGTTGAAGAGATTATCTCCCATACCAGCTTTATCCTCTCAACTAAGGAACATACCGGACCTGAGATTAAACTCCGCAGTAAAACCGGCCGTGGAGGCTCTGAGGTAGCAATCTATTCGCGTGACCACACCGGTCTGTTTGCCATAACCACAGCACTATTGGATCGACTATGCTTGAACGTTGTTGACGCCAGGATTGAAACAACCACAGACGGATTCACCCTTGACAGCTATCGTGTACTGGAGGATGACGGTAGTGCCGTTACCGACCAAGAGCGCGAACGCAAGATCATCCAAGTGATGAAAGATGGTCTTAGCAATCCTGACAAGGTTAGTCTGAGCGTCAGCAGGCGTATCCCGCGCCAGATGAAACATTTTCAAATACCCACCAAGATCGACTTTAGTCAGGATCAGGCAAACCAGAGAACTATCCTGAAGTTGATTACGACCGATCAGCCTGGTCTGTTGGCCCAGGTAGGTCACGCCTTCACCCGTTGCGGGGTCAACCTCAAGGCAGCCAAGATTGCCACCATCGGTGCGGAAGCCAAGGATACGTTTTTTATCACTGGCAGTGACAATAAGGCGATTGATGATTCAGTTAAACTACAATGCCTGCGTGACAGCATCCTAAAACAACTGGACAGTTTCCACAGCTAGCGTAAACAGGGTTACGATCAGGCAAGCCCCTTAAAGCATCTAAAATCGATAGCTACTGTCCAGCCGGATTTCTATAGAATATACTACGCGGCTTTAACAAATCTGCGTTTTAACAGTTACCACAAACTCTCAGGATCGATTGAGGAACCACATGATCAAAATCAACGAAAACTTCAGCAAGCTCCAGGCATCCTACCTCTTCGCTGACATTGCCAAGCGGGTCGCTGCCCACCAACAGGCAAACCCGGAACAGAAAGTGATAAAACTGGGGATTGGCGACGTTACCCGCGCCCTGCCAGATGCCTGCATCAAGGCACTCCACGCTGCAGTGGACGAGATGGCGAGCGACAGCAGTTTTCGTGGCTATGGCCCTGAACAGGGTTATGACTTCCTGCGCGAAGCCATCGCCGAAGCTGACTACCAGTCCAAAGGCTGTAACGTGGAAGCAGACGAGATTTTCGTAAGTGACGGGGCAAAATGCGACACCGGCAACATCCAGGAGATATTCTCCAACGACATAACCATCGCCATTCCAGACCCGGTCTATCCAGTATATGTAGACACCAACGTAATGGCTGGACGCACCGGCGTGGCGGTGGACGGACGCTACAGCGGCCTGGTCTACCTGGAAGCTACCAAAGAGAATAATTTCATCCCAGAGATCCCCAGCGAGCCGGTGGACCTGATCTACCTCTGTTTCCCCAACAACCCAACGGGCGCAACAATCAACCATGAGCAGCTGAAAAAATGGGTCGACTTCGCCCGTGAGACCAAGGCGCTGATCCTGTATGACGCCGCCTATGAGGCCTTCATCCAGGATGACAACATCCCCCGCTCCATCTACGAGATCGAGGGTGCGCGCGAGGTAGCTGTAGAGTTCAGAAGCTTCTCTAAGACCGCCGGTTTTACCGGTACCCGTTGTGCCTTCACCGTGGTGCCAAAAGAGTGCATGGCATACACCGAAGCCGGCGAGGCCGTATCTGTACACACCCTATGGAATCGCCGCCACACCACCAAGTTCAACAGCGTCTCCTACCCGATACAGCGTGCCGCTGAGGCGGTATACAGCCCGGAAGGCAAGGCCCAGATTAAGGAGTTGATCTCCTACTATCTGAACAACGCAGCTTATATCCGCAAACACATAACCAGCCTGGGATATGATTGCATCGGCGGCGACAATTCACCCTACATCTGGATAGATGGCAAGATGGATTCCTGGGAGTTCTTTGACCTGTTGCTAAACAAAGCTGGCGTCGTCTGCACCCCTGGAGCAGGTTTCGGCAAGTGTGGTGAAGGTTATATCCGTATCAGCGCCTTCAACAGCTTTGAGAGCGTCAAAGAGGCCATGGACAGGATCAGTAACAGTATCAAGTGAGAAGCTAAGATCCAACTGGCTCTAGCAAACAAATTAATATTAAGGTAACCAAGTTATGCCCATGTCGAGTGATTTTGAAAACAGGCTGCTCCCACGGCTGGAGGATATTGCCGCGCACTTTGGAACGCCATTTCATATCTATGATGAAGCAGGTATCCAAGATACCGGCAACCAGCTTAAACAGGCATTCTCTGGCATTGATGGATTTCGCGAATTCTTCGCGGTAAAGGCGCTGCCCAATCCCAGCATACTCAACATCATACAATCCCTGGGTTTTGGCTATGACTGTAGCTCTATCGCAGAACTACTCATTAGCCGTGTGGCAGGAGGCCATGGTGAGGACATCATGTTCACCTCCAACAACACCAATCAGGAAGAGTTCGACTACGCTGCAACCGACGGCGGCAGCATCCTGAATCTGGATGACATCTCACTGCTGCAAAAGGTCCCACAGATACCGGAGCTGATCTGCTTCCGCTACAATCCGGGTGCACGCCGCACCGGCAACCACATCATCGGAACTCCGGTGGAGGCCAAGTACGGCGTATCCCACGATCAGATCCTGGACGCCTATCGTCAAGCCAAACAGATGGGGGTCAAGCGCTTTGGTCTGCACACCATGCTGGCATCGAATGAACTGAACTACACCTACATGGTAGAGACCTCAGACATGCTGCTGGAGATGGTGGAGTGGATCTCCAGTGAACTCGACATCACCTTCGAATTCATCAACATCGGCGGCGGTCTGGGCATCCCCTATCGTCCAGAGGACACCCCCCTGGATATCGCCGCCATGGCTCGTGAGATAACCGCCCACTTTGACCAATTCAAGCAGCGCCACGGCTATGCGCCCAAGCTGTTCGTGGAGAGTGGCCGTTACATCACCGGACCTCACGGGGCGTTGATCACCAAGGCGATCAACCGTAAAGAGATATACCGCACCTATGTGGGTGTTGATGCCTGTATGTCCGCGCTGATGCGCCCTGGCATCTACAACGCCTACCACCATATAACCGTACCGGGAAAGAGTGGCAACGAGGAGGTGGTGGATGTAGCCGGTTCTCTGTGTGAGAACAACGACAAGTTTGCTGTGCAACGCTCCCTGCCAGCGGTGCAGGATGGTGATCTGCTGTGCATCCATGACACCGGTGCTCATGGACACGCAATGGGCTTCAACTATAACGGAAGGTTAAGACCACAGGAATTACTGCTGCGTGAGGATGGCTCGGTCGAGCTTATTCGTCGCGCCGAGACCCTGGATGATCATCTGGCGACTCTGAAGTTTAAACCGAATAAACTGGGCGTCTGATTAAACCTGGAATCAGGCGAACTCATCAACCCCCATCAAACGGCTGATCTGCTCCCGCTCCGCATCAACTGCCTGTGTCTGGTAGGCCTGTACGGCCTGCCTGACGCGGGTTGGTAGCCCCGCCATATCATCATCCTGACTCAAGGTGGCCGCCCTGCCACTCAATTGATTCCGCTGATCTTCACTCAAGGTGGATGAGACGCCATCTTTCCCAGAACGAGCCTGCTGCGGAAGATCCTTTGTCTCCTGAGGAAAGGTCAGAGCACGCTGCTGTTGCGCACTGATCAGAGGTAATAAGGCACTACCTACAGAGTTCACGGAATTGCCTGCCATTTTAAGAAACGTTCATACCATAGCATAGACGATAAACCAGGAGCGTGGGACCAAGGGCCAGCAAGATAATGGCCTAGCAGCATAATATGTCAAGTCGGTTTTCCTAGGCCCCCGGCCCTGATACCTAGGCCCTGTTTTATCCCGGCGGCCACCCCATTGCCCTGCCACCTAACAGATGCAGATGGATGTGATATACGGCCTGTCCACCATCCGCATTACAATTAATCACGGTGCGATAACCGGGCTCTGCCAGTCCCTCCTTGGCAGCTATATCCCTTGCCGCCAGATAGAGGTTACCGATCAGGGCAGTATCAGCCTCGGTGATGTCATTTGTGGTGCTGATATGTCTTTTAGGGATTATAAGGATGTGGGTTGGAGCCTGTGGGTTTAGATCGCGGAAGGCTAGGATATCATCTGTCTCCAGCACCACATCTGGCTGAATTTCGCCTGATACCATCTTACAAAAGATACAATCAGTCATGGGATTACTCCTGAATCAAAGGCAATTAACAGCTAGATCTCCAGCCGCCCGGCGAAGGCATGTGAGATAGTGCCACCATCCACATACTCCAACTCTCCGCCCATGGGAACGCCGTGGGCAATCCTGGTAGTGCGCACGCATCTGGCGTGGGCCATATCACTGATATAGTGGGCCGTAGCCTCGCCTTCTACCGTGGTATTGGTGGCCAGTATCAGTTCCGACACCTGTCCCTCGCTCAGGCGCTGTTCCAGCTTATCCAAACCAATCTCCCTGGGGCCGATACCGTCCAGCGGTGAGAGGTGTCCACCCAGGACAAAGTAGCGTCCGCGGTAGTCAATGGCCTGCTCTATAACCATCAGTTCAGCCGGTGTTTCCACCACGCATAGCATCGCATCATCGCGATTGTTGTTGGCGCAGATAGAGCATATCTCTGCCTCACTCAGGGTGCGACAGCGACTGCAATTACCGATCTTTTCCATCGACTCAGCCAACACCTGGGACAGGTTACGTCCGCCGGCACGATCTCTCTCCAGTAGATAAAACGCCATACGTTGGGCAGACTTGGGGCCGACCCCAGGCAGACAGCGCAAGGCTTCCATTAATCTATTTAGCAGTGGTTGTTCTGGCATAGGTTAGAACGGCAGTTTGAACCCTGGTGGCAGTCCCATGCCGCTGGTAACACCCGACATGCTGTCCTTGGTCTTATCCGCTACCTTCTGCACCGCAGCATTCATGGCGGCAGCAACCAGATCTTCCAACATCTCTTTATCATCGCCTACCAGGCTATCGTCGATGCTTATCCGCTTTACCTCATGCTTGCCATTCATGACTACCTTTACCAGGCCGCCGCCGGACTCACCCTCAACCTCTTCCAAGGCGAGCTGTTCCTGGACCTTCTGCAGATCATCCTGCATCTTCTGGACCTGTTTCATCATGTTGCCTATACCACCACGCATATCAAATACCTCACTTTTACAAATTCTTTAATCAATCGGTTTTACCGACTCTGTAATCAGTCTTGCTCCAAACTGCTCTTCGGCGGCGCGTACTACCGGATCATCTGACATGGACTGCTCTGCCTCGCGCTGGCGCTCTACTCTGGCCCGTGCCTGTTTCTGAGCTGGCGTTTCGGATTCCGGTTGTGCCACCAGGATCTTAAGATTTAGATCTGTTCCAAGAAATTCCTGCAGCGCCTTCACCAGACGCTGTTCCGAACTATCAACCCGCATGTGTTGGTGTGCCGGATCCAGGGTTAGGGTAAGAGTGGCCCCATCCCAATCACGGTACTGGCAGTTTTCCGCAAGTTGCCTGGAGATGCCGCCTAGATCAAGGCTGGATACCACCATATACCAATCCTTCAGGTCGGATGCCGTCCCACTCGCCTTGGGAGCTGACTGTGGTTCTGGTTGTGATGTTTTAACCAGCCTGTCTGCCTGTTCAGCGTTGTGAGCGGTCTGGGGTGGTTTGACCGCTGTGGCTAGAGGCTTTTTTCTGCTACTACCACCCTGCCGGACCTGGCCCTGTTCTGGTCGGAAAGCCAGCATCCGCAGCAGAACCATTTCAAAGCCGCTTCTAGGGTCGGGAGCCAGAGGCAGGTCGCGCTGTCCAACCAGACCTATCTGATAAAACAGCTGAATATCCTCTGGCGAGATCTTCTGGGCCAGGGTCTGTATCTGTTCATGATCACTGTCGCTGACGGCTATCGCCTCGGGTACGGCCTGAAACAGAGCGATGCGATGCAGCAGGGATAAGAGTTCCTGCAACACACTGGCGAAATCTGGCACCCGTTCCGCAAGTTCGGCCACACCATCCACAACCCGCTGTGGGTCCAGGTCAGCCAGCGCATCCAGCAGTCCAGATACCTGTTCACTGGCGATGGTGCCAAGCATGGCTCGGACATCGTCCTCTCTAACGTCCCCACCTCCAAATGCAATGGCTTGATCCATCAAACTCAGGGCATCACGCATACTGCCGTCTGCGGCTCGTGCTAGCTGCAACAGGGCCGGAATGTCATGCTCCACAGACTCCTGCTTCAGGATAAATTCCAGACGATCCTGGATTTGATCCAGTGGCAGACGTTTGAGATTAAACTGCAAACAACGGGAGAGAACCGTAACCGGCACCTTTTGAGGATCTGTAGTGGCAAGCAGAAATTTCACATGCGGTGGCGGCTCTTCCAGGGTCTTCAACAGCGCATTGAAACTGCTGTCGGAGAACATGTGTACCTCATCGATGATGTACACCTTGTAACGGCCACGCACCGGCGCATACGGGACGTTATCCAACAGTTCCCTGGTCTGATCCACCTTGGTGCGTGATGCGGCGTCCACCTCCAGCATGTCCACAAAACGCCCCTCATCAATCTCGGTACAAGCACTGCACTGACCACATGGGACCGAAGTTACACCCTGCTCACAATTCAAGGATTTAGCAAAGATGCGCGCCAGGGTGGTCTTACCAACTCCACGGGTACCGGTAAACAGATAGGCATGATGCAGACGGTCGTTATCTAGGGCATTGGTCAGGGCGCGAACCACATGCTCCTGGCCAACCAGTTCTTCAAACAGATGGGGACGCCACTTTCTAGCAAGAACCTGATAACTCATGGAAGCCGTATATTCCAATCCAATAAAAGGCTCTATTCTAACCGCACTGGAACCGGGAGCCTAGTGATGTTTGAAATTGGTGGCGGCCCGCCCCAGCCACACCCCGGCACACGATTCCACTGCTGCGGCTGCTCCCTTCCAGGCCTGACCGGGTTCACGGCTTCACGTTGCGAGGGGACCGACACAGGCCACCATAAAGCAATAGACCAGGGAAAACCCTGGCCTTAAATATGAACAGCGACTTTATCACGCCGCACTGATTGACTGCAATCACGAACCAGGGCATTTCTGCCTATTCCAGCCCTGGTAAAACCAGAAATACCTGGGCTATCAGGACAGGGCAGCCCCTTAATCAACAAATAGTGAGGGATGAGATGGCAGACCTGCGTGCTTCCAGCTTGGAGACCTTGCCCCACAAGCTTGATCAGGCATAGTCATCCAACAGTCCAGAGCTGGTGTAATATCTTGGTATTTCCTCTTCAACCGGATCTGCAAGCACCTGCTCTTGATGTTGGAAGTAGTTCGTATGCTCTCTATGATCCTGCTGAAACATGGCAGAACGACTATCCTGCTGCATATTCTCACGATGACTTACATCCACATTTACCAGTTGCAGATTACTTTCGTGCAACATCTCCCGCAGTCGCGGTATCGCCGCTTCCAGGGCTTCTTTTACCGCGCCATGTTGCGCCAGTATGTTCACACTTGCCTGATCGTTCTGAACCGACACATGGACCTGGATCGGCCCCAAATTAGGTGGGTTGATACGAATGGATGATGACTGCACCCCCTTCCCTATCATCCACATGATGCGATCACCCATGGCCTGGCTCCAGCCCTCCTCACCCAGGGGCGCTGCTATGGCCGGTGGTAGAGGGGATCCGCCACTCGCCTGAAAATTCGATAGTTGGGCCAATCCACTTATTGCAGAGTTGATATTAGTCGTTGGTGTAACCGGTGCCTCACTACCGACAACCAGAGTTGCAGGCGTCTTCGGCACCACGTCAGTAACAGCCAATTCCGTCTTCACTGCTCCCAGCAGATCCTGTAGCTGTTTAGTATAACCCTCAACCTTCGATTCAAGCGCGGTCACAACCTCAGCAATTTGGCGTTTAGCCGCATCTGCACCCTGCTTTGCCAACTCTTCGCTCATCTTTAGGACGGGAGCGGTAAATGGTGGAATCTGGCTTCCATCCTGCTGTATGGCCTGCTGTATGATCGGGGGAATATTTGATATTTCACCATTGAACAAGAGAGTGAACAGCGGTGATTCAGGGGAAACTATTGCCGCTAACGGCAAATCATTGCCGGACTCCATTAAATCCTTAAGTTGAGCAAAATCATTGCCGGGCTCTATTAAATCCTTAAGTTGAGCAAAATCATTGCCGGACTCTATTAAATCCTTAAGTTGGACAAAATCCTCGCCGGACAGGATCTCCTTCAGATCGTCAAGGACCGTTGAAATCAGGTTTTCATCGGCAAGGATATCCTTGAAAGTCACTAAAGCTGCGTCAGGACTGCCTTTAATACAGTCACAATGGAGTGTTTCTGATATGGGATTGGAGGTCTGATTAGATTGCAGACCTACACTTGATCCAGTTGGAATTGGTGTGCTCATATACTGACCTCAACTTAGAACTGTTTGTTTGGTCAGTAATCTGCAAATCACGTGCCAGCAATATGTTGCTGCTACATCCTGGTTGGAAGCTCTATCTCAGTCCGAGTACATCCTGCATATCGTATAGGCCCTTCCCCTTTCCGATGATCCAACCTGCCGCACGGATCGCGCCATTGGCAAAGGTCATGCGGCTGGAGGCCTTGTGGGTAATCTCGACCCTCTCCCCCATCGCGGCAAACAATACGGTATGGTCACCCACTATATCGCCAGCCCGAATGGTCTCGAAGCCGATACTGTTACGATCGCGCTCGCCGGTTATACCTTCACGGCCATAGACGGCGCACTCTGACAAATCCCGTCCCAAGGCATCGGCCACAACCTCACCCATGCGCAGGGCCGTGCCGGAGGGCGCATCTACCTTGTGACGGTGGTGGGCCTCAATAACCTCGATGTCCACATCGTCACCCATTACCCGCGCCGCAATATCCAACAGCTTGAAGCATAGATTCACCCCAACACTCATGTTTGGTGCGAACATAATACCGATATCTTTAGAGGCCTCATTCAGCACGGCCTTCTCCGCATCACTCAGTCCGGTAGTGCCTATAACAATCGCCTTACCTGCTTTGCGACATATGGCAACATGCTGCATAGTAGCGGCAGGGGCGGTGAAATCGATAAGTACGTCGAACTCGTTGATCGCCTGTTTTAGATCGTCCACCAGAGTAACCCCCAGCTTTCCCAGCGCTGCGAGTTCACCGGCGTCAGCGCCCAAAAGAGTACTGTCAGGACGCTCAATAGCGGCACCCAGTTCCATACCTTCTGCGTCATATACGGCCTGTATTAGATTGCGCCCCATGCGTCCTGCTGCACCAACGATCGCTACTCTTGCCATATCGAACATCCAGTTTTGTTGTAGTTATTCATCAAAGGGGTGGAGGTAGTTAAAACCCCATACCTTCGAAAAAGTTCTTTACTCCATTCAACCAGGTAGTTGACTGCGGGGTGTGTTTCTTTCCACCATCCAGCATGGAATCATCCAGCTGACGAATCAGATCTTTCTGTTTATCCGTAAGGTTTATCGGTGTCTCTACCGCCACCCTACATATAAGATCGCCTATGGGGCCACCGCGCACAGGTTTGACCCCTTTACCCCGCATGCGAAACATCTTTCCAGTCTGAGTTCCAGCAGGAATCTTCAGCTTGACCTTCCCAGTCAGGGTTGGGACCTCCAACACGCCGCCTAGGGCAGCGGTGCCAAAGCCGATGGGCACATCACAGAATAGGTTGTTCTCTTCCCGGCTGAAGATCTTGTGATCCTTGACCACAACCTGCACATAGAGATCACCCGCTGGACCACCGCTGTCACCCGCTTCGCCTTCACCGGCGAGGCGAATACGATCACCATTATCCACACCTGGTGGAACCTTCACCGACAGGGTCTTGTGTTCCTGAACCCTGCCACTGCCATGACATACATTACAGGGATCATCAATCACACTGCCCTTGCCGCGACAGGTAGGACAGGTCTGCTGTACTGAAAAGAAGCCTTGCTGCATCCTTACCTGGCCATGACCACCGCAAGTACTACAACTCTTCGGGCGTGTACCCTTCTTGGCGCCAGAACCGTTGCACCCTTTGCATTTGACCATGGTGGGCACACGGATCTTGACCGTGGTTCCAGCGACAGCATCTTCCAGTGCCACCTGCAAGTTATAGCGCAGATCGGCACCGCGATGCGCCCTGGCGCCGCCGCCCCTGCCACCACCACTGAAGATATCTCCGAATACATCGCCGAAGATATCGCTGAAATTGCCTCCGCCAAAGCCGCCCGCACCCGGACCGCCCATGGAAGAATCTACTCCGGCGTGACCAAATTGATCATAGGCGGAACGCTTTTGTGCATCAGCAAGAACCTCGTAGGCCTCCTTGGCCTCTTTGAACATCTTCTCCGACTTTGCGGCATCATCCCCGGTATTTCTGTCCGGGTGGTACTTCATGGCAAGTCGGCGATAGGCCTTCTTTATTTCTGCCTCGCTGGCATTTTTATTTACGCCAAGAATTTCATAATAGTCACGTTTAGACATGTTTTTATATTTCCAGCGTTCGGCTATCAGTATTCAACCATAAAAACTGCAAAACGCACGGGCACATAGCACCCGCACGTTCTGCTCTAACAACAGATATCTGATTGTTAATAGCTTACTTGCTATCGTCCTTAACTTCTTCAAATTCAGCGTCAACAACATCATCCGCAGCGGATTCCTCTGCTCCAGAGGCGGCGGTAGCAGCACCCTCGCCCTCCGCACCTTGCTGTGCATAGAGACGCTCTGCCATCTTGGCGGAAACATCGGTGAGGGCCTTGGTCTTCTCCTCAATGGCCTCCTTGTCGTCTCCCTTCATCACCTCTTCCAGATCCTTGATCTTGGATTCAATGCCCTCTTTTTCACCCTCTTCCAACTTGTCATCGCCCATCTCTTCCATGGACTTTTTGATCGCATGGATCATGCTATCCGCCTGATTCCGCGCCTGTGCCAATTCATTGAACTTGCGATCTTCATCGGCATGGACCTCGGCGTCCTTGACCATACGATCGACCTCATCATCACTCAGACCGGAAGAGGCCTTGATCACGATGGACTGTTCCTTACCAGTGGCCTTGTCCTTGGCTGAGACATTCAGAATGCCGTTGGCATCGATGTCAAAACTCACCTCAATCTGCGGCACACCGCGTGGAGACGGTGGGATATCGGTCAGGTCAAAACGTCCCAGCGACTTGTTGGCACCGGCCTGCTCACGCTCACCCTGCAGTACATGCACAGTTACCGCAGTCTGGTTATCATCAGCCGTAGAGAAGGTCTGGCCTGCATTGGTTGGGATAGTGGTATTCTTCTCGATCAGCTTGGTCATGACACCGCCCAGGGTCTCAATTCCGAGTGACAGTGGAGTCACATCGAGTAGCAGCACATCCTTCACCTCGCCGCCCAATACGCCGCCCTGGATAGCAGCGCCGATGGCAACCGCCTCGTCTGGATTCACATCCTTGCGTGGGGCCTTGCCGAAAAACTCTTGAACCACTGCCTGGACCTTAGGCATACGGGTCTGACCGCCCACCAGGATCACTTCATCAATCTCTGACGCAGAAAGACCGGCGTCATTCAGCGCGGTACGGCATGGATCCAGAGTACCGGTTACCAGATCATCTACCAGGCTCTCCAGCTTGGATCTGGTCAGCCTGATGTTCAGATGCTTCGGTCCGGAGGCGTCGGCGGTGATATAGGGCAGGTTGATATCGGTCTGTTGTCCGTTGGAGAGCTCGATCTTGGCCTTCTCTGCGCCCTCTTTCAGACGCTGCAACGCCAGTGGGTCATTACGCAGATCGAAACCCTGCTCCTTTTTAAACTCTTCCACCAGGAAGTCGATAATACGCATATCGAAATCCTCACCGCCCAGGAAGGTGTCACCATTGGTGGAGAGTACTTCAAACTGATGCTCACCATCGATCTCGGCGATCTCGATGATGGAGATATCAAAGGTACCTCCACCCAGATCGAACACGGCCAGTTTCTGGTCACCGCGCTTCTTATCCATGCCATAGGCCAGGGCCGCGGCGGTAGGCTCGTTGATGATGCGTTTTACATCCAGACCGGCGATACGTCCGGCATCCTTGGTGGCTTGGCGCTGGGAGTCGTTAAAGTATGCAGGGACAGTGATTACGGCCTCTGTTACCTCGGCGCCAAGATAGTCCTCAGCAGTCTTCTTCATCTTTTGCAGTATCTTGGCAGACACCTCAGGGGATGCCATCTTATTGCCGTTGACCTCTACCCAGGCATCACCGTTGTCTGCCTTGACGATCGAATATGGCACCATCTTGATGTCGCGCTGTACCACATCATCTTCGAAACGACGCCCGATCAAGCGCTTGATGGCATATATGGTGTTTTTGGGATTGGTTACTGCCTGTCGTTTAGCGGCCTGACCAACCAGAACATCTCCATCATTTGTATAGGCGATTACGGATGGCGTGGTGCGATCACCCTCTGAGTTTTCAATCACCCGAGTCTTATCACCTTCCATCACTGCAACGCAGGAGTTGGTGGTGCCCAGGTCGATCCCTATAATTTTTCCCATGATACGTTATCTCCACAAAAAACTGTTTGTTCTCTAAAATGCTTGGTTATCCCTCAGATGGGGAAAAACCTCGTGTATTTCAAGCCTGTTCGTCAATTTTTACTGGCGTCCCCTGGGAAACCATCACCATAGCCGGTCGAATCAGGCGTTCATTCAGGGTGTAACCCTTCTGCATAACGGCCGTTACCGTGTTTGGTGGCACGTCATCACGAGGCTGAGTGGAGACTGCTTGGTGGTAATCCGGATCGAAGGGCTCACCGATAGGATCAATCTGGACCATCTGGTACCGCTCCATCACATCGGATAGCAGTTTCAAGGTTAGCTTAGCGCCTTCACGCAGGCTCTCTACGTCGGCAGCGTCATTGTTGGCGGCTTCCACACCAAGTTCCATACTATCGCGAACCGCCAGCATGTCTGAAGCAAAACGCTCCAGTGCAAACTTGTGTGCATTCTCCAGCTCTCGCTCATGACGGCGCTGTAGATTATCTAATTCAGCCTTAGAACGCAGCAGTTGATTCCAGTGATCATCCGCCTTGTTTCGAGCATCTTCCAGCATAAGGCGCACATCTTCTGGAATCTCGACCCCATCAACCTGCTCTCCTTCTAACGCCTCCTGGACAATATCATCCGCGGTTGCGTCGCTATCGGTCTCTTGCTGCTTTTTCCCCATGTACCTCTGTCTCCAAATACTGTGAATAAATAAACCACACAAGCGCGCGACTCTACTACGTCGCATCCCATATTCAATCACCTAACGTGGGGATGGTTATAGCTGTTTCAAGGCCGTACTCAACAATTTAGCCGTAACATCAACCACAGGAATTACCCGATCATATTCCATGCGCTTGGGGCCTATCACCCCCAGCACCCCGACCACTTCGTTATCAATTTCGTATGGGGCAGTTACAACACTGCATGTATCCAGATGGGTATAGCCTGATTCCTCGCCGATGAATATCTGTACGCCCTCAGCGTGCAAACAGCCATCCAGTAGCTGCACTATCTCATGCTTCTCGCTGAAGGCATCAAATAGTTGTCGCAGTTTATGCATATTCGACAACTCACTGAAGTTCATCAAGTTAGTCTGGCCAGCTAGCAGGAAGTCCCCTTCTCCATCGACTGGGTCCAGGACATGCTCTGTCATCTCAATAGCCCTGTTCATGATACGGTTCATATCCGTCTTGGCCAGACGCAACTCATTAATCATAGACTCTCTGACTCGGCTCAGTGTATACCCCGAGTAGGTCTTGTTGATGTAATTTGCCACCTGCTCCAATTCAGATACCGAGTAATGCCGTCTGGATTTGATGATGCGATTCAGCACCTCTCCAGATTTTGTCACCAGGATGACCATCACGTTATCCCCAGACAGCGGCAAAAACTCTATGTGCAGAAAGGATACGTGATCTCGCCTGGGTATCATCACCACGCCCGCCATATGGGTCACCCTGGAGAGCATTTTGGATGCTGACTCCAACATCTCAGGGGAACTATGATCGTTGGCAAGTTGGATCTTGAGATTATCAATCTCGTCCTTATTCAGATGCTTCAGGGTTACCAGAGAGTCAATAAACATGCGGTAACCATCAACCGTGGGTACCCTGCCGGATGAAGTATGAGGAGAGGTTACCAGCCCCACATCTTCCAGATCAGACATAATATTTCTTATGGTCGCAGGGCTCAGGTCCATACCTGCATCATGTGCCAAGGTCCTGGAACCAACAGGTTCACCATCGCGTATGTAGCGCTCGATGAGTACCTTCAGAAAGTGTTGGGCACGTTCGTTAACGGTGCCGCCACTAACAGCTTCTTTTGCTGCCACATCCCACCTCAAATAAAGACCCGTTCTGGAATATCTAGCACTCTTGCATACTGAGTGCTAACTATGACAATTATCGGGCTCTCTGGCCGAGTGTCAAGAATTCCATTCACAATACATCTTTTATTTTGTGGTTTATCCAGTGTACTTATACCATCCCCATACCTGGGAAAGCCGTTCAGGTATGCGTCTGTATATCTTATTGTGGATAATAAGATTATTGTTGGCGGGCCGTAGAAGCCATGTTAAATTTGCCAAATCCGTTCCCCAACCAATTCCTTTTGGTATGAATATATGAAAGCAGCATTCCGTACGATCGCGTTGATAGGCAAACACCGCGGTAGCCATATCAAGGATACGATACACAACCTGAATGATTTCTTACTTGACCAGGGCCTGAATGTGCTGGTGGAAACGAACACGGCAGATCATCTGGAGGAACGTGGCTTGCGGACAGCCGGGATGCGCGAGATTGGAGAAAGCTGTGATCTGGCTATTGCGGTGGGCGGTGACGGCACACTCCTGCACTCGGCATGCAGTCTGGCTGAATACGACGTGGCACTGCTGGGCGTCAACATGGGACGACTTGGTTTCCTCACGGATATATCCCCCTACGGCATGACTGCGGCGGTGGGAGAGATTCTGGATGGTAACTATATTGAGGAGAAACGCAGCTTGTTGGAGGTTGAGGTAGCAGGCAAAACCTTCAGGGCATTGAATGACGTGGTGATCCACAAGTGGAATATTGCCCGGATGATCGAATTCGAGACCTATGTGGGCGGACAATTCGTAAATATCCAACGGTCGGACGGTTTCATCATATCCACCCCCACCGGCTCTACCGCCTACAACCTCTCCTGTGCCGGTCCTCTGGTACACCCTGATCTGAATGCAAACATCCTGGTGTCAATCTGCCCCCATACCCTGAGTAACAGGCCGATCGTGGTGGATGGAGATGCTGAAATCAAGATAGTTGTATGTGGGCAAACAACCCACAAGGATATACAAGTCACTTGTGACGGACTTCGAACAGCACAACCGCTAGACAACACAATCACGATAAATAAACACCCTAGCCCGATTCGCCTGATCCACCCAAAAGACCATGACCATTTCAACACCCTAAGGGTCAAACTGGGGTGGAGTGACAACCCTGTTTAAACTCAGCGGATTATTGGTTAGCATTAGCATAATAGTTGGCCGTGCCTCTATGGCCGAAACCCGAACCCAATAATGTCCCTGACTCGATAGATGCTCACCCAAATCCACATCAAAGATCTGGCCATCGTCTCCTCCTTAGAGCTAGACCTAAGGCCTGGCATGACCACCCTCACCGGCGAAACAGGGGCTGGCAAATCAATCCTGATAGACGCCCTGGGACTGGTTCTGGGGGAACGGGCTGATAACGACATGATCAGAGACGGCTGTGATCGAGCAGAGATAACCGCTATTTTGGATATCACAAACCTGAATGGTGCAAGCGCTTGGTTGCAGGAGAACTCCCTGGATGCCGCTGGCGAATGCATCCTGCGTCGAGTACTGGCGCGTACTGGAAACTCCAAGGCATTCATCAATGGTAGCCCAGTACCGGCAAAATCCTTGCAGACCCTGGGCGATCTCCTGGTAGATATACACGGCCAACATGCCCACCAGTCCCTGCTCAAGAGAGAGCATCAACGGGAACTGCTGGATGACTATGCAGGACACTCGGAGTTAAAACGCCAGGTTGCTGCCATATTCCAACTCTGGCAGCAGTCACAGACCAGACTGCAACAATTGGCGGCCGCCTCCGGTGAGCGTAGTGAAAAGCTGGAACTGTTGCGTTATCAGGTAGTCGAGCTGGATGATCTGAATCTGGCCGGAGCAGAACTGGCATCGCTGGATGACGAACACTCGCGTCTAAGCAATGCAGGCCAGCTTCAGAGCGGTTGCAACCTGGTTCTCACCAGCCTGTATGACGATGAAAGCGCCATCCAGGGGCAACTCGCAAAAATCCAGAATGAACTGGAACGGATGATCGCAACCGACCCATCCCTTACCGAGATACATCAGATGTTAGATGGGGCCGTCATACAGGTACAGGAGGCCACACACACACTGCGCCAATACGCCGACCGCATTGAAATGGACCCGGCGCGTCTGGAACTGGTAGAGCAGCGTATCGGCGATATCCACGACATAGCCCGCAAATACCGCTGTAAACCCGAAGAGATTGCCGACACCAAAACCAAATTGAAACAAGAACTTGAACAGCTTGAGCATGCGGACATTCACCTGACAGAGCTGGAACAAGAGGTCGAAACCCATTGGGCCAACTACCTGGACCTAGCCAATAAGCTCGATGCCAGCAGGCGCAAGGCCGCGAAAAACCTCTCGTTAGAGGTAACCTCCGGGATGAACTCCCTGGGGATGCCAGAGGGACGCCTGGAGATTGACATTGAGACCCTGCCGCAAGAAAAGGCTGGTGCCAATGGCCTGAATCGTATTGAATTTCTAGTAAGCGCCAACCCAGGGCAAGCGCCAAAACCCCTGATCAAGGTGGCATCCGGGGGAGAACTTTCCCGCATAAGCCTGGCACTTCAGGTGGCTACCGCTAGATGTTCAGGCACACCAATATTGATCTTCGATGAGGTGGATGTGGGTATTGGCGGTGGAACCGCAGAAATCGTTGGTAAGCTGCTACGCCAATTAGGCGAGTACCGACAGGTGCTCTGTGTGACCCATCTACCTCAGGTTGCAGCCCAAGGTCATAATCACCTACAGGTCACCAAGACGGGAGAGAACGGAACGGTGAAGACGGAGGTAATCACCCTGGATGGTGATCCCCGAGTCGAGGAGATAGCCCGCATGCTAGGTGGCATCAAAATCACAGACCAGACCCTGGCCCATGCCAAGGAGATGATCAGTCATTCCCAGATGTGAAGATATGAACAGAAGCTAATTCCGATCATCTCAAGCCTTACTAATCTTGCACCTAGGGCTGTTGCAGCGACCATATATAACCAGGGAGTGGTCCTCAATCTCGAAGCCATTTTCCTTGGCTATCTCGCGTTGGCGTTGTTCGATAACCTCGTCGGCAAACTCAACCACCTTGCCACAAACCACGCACAGCATATGGTCGTGATGACGACCGCGATTCAGCTCATATACAGCAAATCCACCCTCGAAATTATGCCGAGTGACCAATTCGGCAGTCTCGAACTGGGTCAACACCCGATAGATGGTAGCCAGGCTTATCATCTCGCCCTGTTGTAGCAATATTTTGTATAGATCTTCGGCACTTACATGCTGATCCCCACAATTTTCCAGCACCTCAAGAATCTTTATCCGTGGAACCGTGACCTTCAGACCGGCCTTTCTTATCTCATGATCTTCCAAGATGATATCTCCGTGGATACAGGGAGTATCTAATTGAATCGCCGATGGGCCGCGTTTGCGCCCAAATAGCAATTATCAGATGCCCATTAGTGTGTTCACAAAGCGAATCGGGTATCATTCCGCCAACCAAATTTAATCATACTGGGTTGTTATCTAATGCAAAAGCTTTTCATTTCCTGGCTCTTCGTTGCTGTTCTGTTTATCGGAGGCTGTTCCACCCTGGAAGACCTGGGTGAGGCCATACCTGATGCCATGGGAAATACTCCTTTGATGTACAAACCTGATATTCAACAAGGCAATGTTGTCACTCAGGAGATGGTAGACAAACTGCAACCAGGCATGACCCGAAGACAGGTAACCTACGTCCTTGGAACTCCGTTGCTTGTAGATACCTTTCATCAGAATCGTTGGGACTACATCTACACCAAGGAAAAAGGAGGTGGCGCTGGGAATAAGCAGCGGGTCTCCCTATTCTTTGAAGACGACGTGCTAATCCGGATCGAAGGTGACCTTCGACCCGCGCCGAATGAAGATCCATTAGCTGGAGGCGAAGAGACAGTATTCAGCGTCCCTGACTACAGCAAGAAGGATAAAGGGTTCTTTGAGAAAACTCTCAACACCATGGGTGTTGATACCGATGATGAGGAAAGTGCACCCAGTGCCGCCGGTATGAGTAAGGACGACCAACTGCCAGAGATGGACAAGGACAATGAACTTCCTCAGACCGCTGAGGAAGCACAGGTAGCTAGCGATCCTTCATCGGAAGAAGAGCAAGTGGAAGATACTGAGGAAGAACAAGATGAAGAGACGAAGGAAGAGAAAGGTTTCTTCTCCCAGGCTATGGATGCGATCGGACTCTGATACCTGATTATATGTCCACACATAAAAGAGCCGACCACTGCAAACTTGTAGCGGTCGGCTTTTTATCTTTTAGGCCCTAGCCAGGCGCTTACTAAACTTACACCTCTTAGGCCAGACTAAGCACCGTTAGGCCTTATCTTTTACCTCGGCCTCAGTTTTTTCCTTTTTGTCCCCAGTAGCTGCCTTTTTCTTACGTGCGGCCTTAGGGTCAGCGATCAGCTCACGGTAGATCTCCACCCTGTCACCAGTGGAAAGTTCATCATCCAGCCCTACAGTTTTCCCGTAGATTCCAACCTTCGCTGTTTCCGGATCAATCTCCGGGAACTTCTCAGCAATATGGGATTGCACAATAGCGTCCTTCACAGTCATGCCGCTATCACCCGCGATCTTCACGATGACCTGCTCTTTCGCAGTGGCATATGCCACCTCAATCTCAATATGTTCACTCACTACCGTATACCTCGTCAGCTCTGTTACAGAATGCGTCCACCAAAGTGTTGGCAATCTGGTTGAACACCGGCCCAAAGGCGGCATTGATTAATTTCCCGGAGAAGTCAAAATCCAACTCCAGCTCAACCTTGCAGGCATCCTCTCGCAAGGCCTTGAACTCCCATCCACCTCTCAGGTGTTTAAACGGTCCCTCGACAAGTTGAATGTCCATATGTTCCCCCAAGACCATCTTGTTACAGGTGGTAAACTTCTGCCTTACTCCAATCCTTACCACCTCCAATTCTGCACATACCTGATCCTCAGTGCGGGACAACAGCGTGGTTGAATTGCACCAGGGCAGAAACTCAGGATAGGATTCTACATCATTTACCAGGTCAAACATCTGCCTGGCAGAGTACATCACCAAGGCAGATTTTTTGACAATAGCCAATCGATTGCTCCTGTTGCATTCAAAAACACAATGACCACCGCCACTGGCGTGACACGCCTGATTACCAGTCGCCAGATTTTGTATATAAAACCGTCACCCATATTAAACTCATCAACCGATGAGCTTCTGGATATATAGCGACCAGCAAACAAGGCAATCAGCAACCCACCCAAGGGCAACATGATATTTGCACTCAAATAGTCCAGCAGGTCAAAGAAGGTTTTACCAAATAACTGGTACTCCTCGCCGGACCAGACATTGAATGAAAACACACTGCCCAGACCAAGAAACCAGACCGACAAACCCACCCAGATTGACGCCCTCAACCTGCTCATACTCTTATTCTCAACCAACCAGGCAACCGCAGGCTCAATCAGCGAAATGCCAGAGGTCCAGGCGGCAAATACCAGCAGCACGAAGAAGATAGTGCCAAATATTTGTCCCCCGGGCATTGCTCCGAAGGCAATTGGCAAAGTCTGGAAGATCAGACCAGGGCCAGAGCTTGGTTCCAGGCCGTTGGCAAATACCAGCGGAAATATAGCCATACCCGCAATCAGGGCTACAACCGTATCCAGTAGCGCAATTATGATAGCTGAAGAGGTTATGGAATTTTGCTTCGGCATATAGGAGCCATATACCATGATAGCGCCCATACCAAGACTCAGGGTGAAGAATGCGTGGCCCATGGCAACCAGCACAGGTTCACCATTGAAGGTACAGCTCTCCACCTCATTTATGACCTTACAGTCAAAGAACACCTTGGTGTAATTCGGAGTAAACAGAAACTCTAACCCCTGTTGAAAGGCACCAGTGTTATATGCGTACGCCAGCAACACCAGTAACAACACAAATAGTGCTGGCATCAGAATACGCACCGCCTTTTCAAGCCCATGCCGCACCCCTCGGGCTACCACGGCCATACACATCACCATGAACAGGGTGTGCCAGGCCAACAGACGTTCTGGATCACCAACCAGATCGCTAAAAATATTCTGCGCGCCATCAGCGGTAACACCGTTAAAGATCCCAACGGCGGTACGAAAGACATAGGACAGGGCCCAACCAGCAATCACACTATAGTAAGAGAGGATGAAAAAGCCCGCCAACACCCCTCCCCAGCCTAGAAGAGACCAAGCTGGATGCGCATTCTCGTTCTTCGCTAGAGAACGCATGGTATTTATTGGACTTTGACGACCCCTGCGGCCGATCATAATCTCGGCCATCATGATGGGAACGCCCACAATCGCTATACAGATCAGATAGACTACAACGAACGCACCGCCGCCGTTTTCTCCTGTTATATATGGAAATTTCCAGATATTACCCAGACCAACGGCAGATCCGGTTGCGGCCAGGATGAACATCAGGCGGTTCGACCATTGGCCATGAATAGAAGTGCGTTCTGTCATATTCTGCTGTCCTAGATCTATGATCTATATTATTTTTTGAATACCTGATCCCGCCTACACGTAACTTATACGCTCATACATCTGGCCGCACTGAGTATTTTCAATATCTTAATGTAGCGGATATAAATATTTTATATGGGGAGTCAGCAACGGTATCCATCTACTGATCCACCAATCCCGTATTCTCAATTAAAATCAGTCTCAGGACAAGGTGGGCAGTTTTTTACGCTCATCTGCTGGCATATAGAGCTGAAGCTCGAATACAATGCCCGCTATGTCAAAGAAATCAAACAAGAAGGCCAGCCACTCCGGCAGCACCATTGCCCTGAACAAAAAGGCAAAACATGAGTACTTCATCGAAGAGAGGTATGAAGCGGGTGTTGCCCTGCAAGGATGGGAAGTAAAAAGCATGCGCGAAGGCAAGATGCAACTGAGCGAAAGCTATGTAACCATAAAAGATGCTGAGGCCTTTCTGTTCGGTGCCCACATCACTCCCCTGCCCACCGCCTCCAAGCATATTCAAACCGACCCGGTGCGAACCCGCAAACTTCTGCTCAATCGTAGAGAACTAGACAAACTTATTGGGCTTGTGGAACGCCGCGGCTATACCTTGGTGCCACTTGCCATGTACTGGAAAAAGGGATTCGCCAAGCTTGAGATAGGCCTGGCCAAGGGTAAAAAACTACATGACAAACGCGCTACAGACAAGGATCGGGACTGGGCGCGGGACAAGCAGCGCATCCTCAAACACAGCTGAACCTGACATTACGTCAGCCACAATTACAATTATCCGAATAATCAGTGTGTTATAGCGTGCATAACCCAAAAACACTGGGCCAAATCGAAAACTTACATACGCCCCCACAAGCAAAAAAACGCTTGCTGTTCTACACTTTCAATATGTTGGTTGGATAAACTAAATATGGTTTAGGGAGAGTTCAATGAGCAGGTTCAAATCACTATACCTTGGCGCAATATACACGATCTTTGTTATTGCTATCTCATCTGGCGGAGCCAGTGCCCAGCAAGCTGACTGGAACCCACATTTCAGCAGTGAAGCCACTTCAAACTACGATGGATCATTTATAAAAGTGGGCCATAAAGGCAGAAGGAATACAGCCTTAGCTATTGGCGCCATAGTTCTCGGCACCATGTTATATAACCAGAACCAAAACCGAAGCAGAAATTATCAAGGTAATTACGCTGGAGACCGGCACACTAACTGGTGTCATAACAGATATCGCTCTTATCGCGCATATGACAACACCTTTCAACCCTACAATGGTCGTCGTCGCGAGTGTATTTCACCCTATTACTAGGCAACGCCTATTAAGCTAGCACTAAGGCCTGCGATAACCGCAGGTCTTTTTTGTTAAACCCAGCAGCGCCACCAGACCCGAGCCAAATAGCCAGACCGCCGCAGGAAGAGGCACTGGCTGGACTGACCAAGTTGAATCACCCGGCAATCCGGGAGTTCCAAGGTCGCCATCACCGTAAAAGCTTGTACTCAAGGCATAATCCATACCGTTCATGGTAAACCCCACCGTTCCAGTTAATTCCCGACTCTCCCCTGCCACAGCAAAGCCAGAAGTATATTCAAGCCTCACAATCTCCAACCCACCAAAACTAAGTACAATCTCATCTGAGCTATTTGTCAGAGAAAACCCTGAGTAAACGTAATCTGCAGTATAGCCGCCGTTCAAAGCTATATCACCACCCCTTCCAAACACAAAGTAGTCAAAAGGATTAAGCATGAGTGGGCCAACATTGATAACGTGGAAATCACTACCATTATCCGACAGAGTTAACCCATCCAAGTCCAGACTATTTCCGGTGAGATTGCGTATCTCAAACCACTCTCCCTTGGCATCGGACACCGCAGCTGGATTAGCCATAACCTCAGTAATGATCAAATCGCCGGGTGAAATAGATGCGGCAGAGACAGTCAGAGATACAACAAGAAGGGCAAAGGCAAGGCCTAGCAGTTTGATTCCATTCATAGCAATTCTTCCATGATTGTTTTGTTATGAACCACCAATCCTGATGGTAGTTATTTTACAGAGCAGCAGAATTTATTTCCTGCGGTTCGTTGAGCATTATTAACTAAGCTGATACCAGAAACAAGCCCGCATAATTAAAGACATAGATTTAACATAGCAAGGAACCCTCCTCCCATATATACTGTCTACGGTTTACAACCACATGGGGGCGACATTGGCTTCGACGTGGGTGGCAAAACCTAAGGTGCATGCCGAGGACACAGATATCCTCGTTAAAAATTCTGTAAAAACTATAGTTGCCAACGACGACAACTACGCTCTCGCCGCTTAATAACCGGTAGAAGCCGTCTGACTGGAGCCGTGCTTATGCGTCCAGGTCCCTCGGGACACTCAGGCGTCATATCTCATAAGATCGCGATGAAACAGGTCCGGGGTGGATTCGCTAAAACTTAACCGGAATCGCTGTATATATGCCCTGTCTGTCGGGCGGTATCCAGTTAAACATAATCGACAGCTCTAAGCATGTAGAGCCGAGGGCGGAGTACTTGCGGACGCGGGTTCGATTCCCGCCGCCTCCACCAACCTTTTCTTGTTTATCAATGCGTTAACATTTTATGTTGCCCGCCAAAACTGTCCATAATGGGCAGCTTTTGGCACTCATGGGCAGCTTTTTTGTATAACGAGAATGATTTTTCCAGAGAGAATATTTCATTCGCCAGACAAAATTTGTCCGGACTAACTCTCCATATCTCTTTGTAGGTAGCAACAGCGTCTTTTCTCTGATTGCCGGTTTCTATAGCCATTATTTCCATCTAGATATACAACGCTGCGAGAACGACAACCGTAACTGCAACCACAATTAGACCAAGAGATATCCTACAATCTTGGAATAATAGTTCGAATCGACTATACTGAACGAATCGAACGATATTGAGAGATCAAAGACGATGGAAGCACTTTCTGCCAACGAAGCGAAAACCCATTTCGGCGACATGCTGTTAAAGGCACAGCGTAATCCGATCCAGATTAACAAGAACGGTAAACCCGTTGCCGTGGTTATCTCAGCGGAAGAATATGAAAACATCGAAGCGCTCAAGTTGCGATTGTTACAATCAAGAGCGATGCAGGCCAAGGCCGATATTGAAGCCGGAAATCTGGTCGATGGCGAATCTTTTTTAGATGAGCTGGAAGAGGGTCATCTCGATTGATGCCAGCAACCTATCGCTTAACCCCGGATGCCCAATCTGATCTGATCGAAATTCGCCGGTATACTGTACAACAATGGGGACCTGCTCAGTCCCAAAAATACCTATCAGATCTCCGAAAAACGATACGTCTTCTTGCCGAGACACCTTCCCTGGGAAAATCCAGGCCAGAGGTCGAAACGGATGTATTGAGCTTTCCTCATGTTAGTCATGTCATCTATTACATGGTGCATGAGCAACAGTTGGTAATATTCGGCGTGCTGCACAAACGTATGGTGCCATTCAATCACCTGGTAGAGCGAGAGGTGATTTAAGTGGGGTTGTAAGCCGTGACCCACCAATATGACATCAATATCAGTTCGAACACAGAAATACGCATCATTAGGTGGGGCATATTTCAACGCGAATAATATCCATAACTGGCTCAATATTCAGTGCAATTTAACAACTCCGCTATTTAGGTGTTTAAGGAATGTTCAACTTGCTGTTGGGAATATTCATGCCCCATCCGCCGATACCCCCGTTTTCCTTACAATACCCCTTGTTAACATTCTGGGAGAGATTCACAAAGAGCACATCTCCGTTCTCAGCCTGAGGCGCATTTAGTTTCATGGTAGTCTTGGTGCTGTTGGGGGGAATAATACGCACCTGACCACCAACAGCCTGTTTGTCAAAACTCTTTTGCAGAACTCCCTGCGCTATTACCTTCAAAGTATACGGCGAGGTGTTTTTGATATCCGCGTTCCACTTCTTTTCCTGATCGAACCAGCGGATGTTCTGTAGCTTGACCTCTATCAGAGAAATCCTGGGCACCGGATTAATTGTTTTGGAATGGATGTTTTTGTTTCGAACCAAATTGCGCAGTGTGGCCTTAAATTCATAAATTGCGCTACATCTAATCCAGTTACCCATAACCTCCTGGGTCTGCCCGGGTTGGATGGACTGCATGATCTTGGTTCCCCCGGTGGC
>SWBX01006206.1_pt1 | contig 54966 bp, 49 predicted proteins | sample 4693051 | NCBI WGS metagenome assembly SWBX01 (sample SAMN10267272, study PRJNA491770) | bioreactor metagenome | isolation source: DHS bioreactor inoculated with marine | place: Japan: Omine Ridge, Nankai Trough | reverse complement strand
TGCATATGCGATATGCTCAGCACGTCAACAGGGCTAAAGGGTGGAAAGGCCACCTATGGCAAGGAAGATTCTTCTCCTCCCCTCTTGATGAAATCTATACTTGGTCGGCCATTCGCTATACGGAGAGAAACCCTGTAAGAGCAGGCATGGTAGATAAAGCCGAGGATTACGTATGGTCAAGTGCTGCAGCGCATTGTGGTTTGATGGAAAGTTCCCTATTGGCAACACTGCCGCAAACGGACAGGGCGGTTTCTGAAGGTGAATGGTCAGATTGGCTGGCCCTGCCGGAAAGTGAACAGGCAATCAATGTATTACGAAGGAATATCGAAAAAGGCCTTCCATGTGGAGACGAAAGTTTCATAGAGGCATTAGAAAGGCGAGCAAAGAGAGCTCTCCGGTTTCGCCCACAGGGTAGGCCGCCTATTAACAAAGGGTAGCGTCCCCTTTATCCATTTAAGGGTAGCGTCCCCTTTATCCATTTATCCACCTTTATCCAAGGGTAGCGTCCCCTTTATCCTCTGAAGGGTAGCGTCCCCTTTATCCAATGATTCAGGCATTTCCGACACTCGCGGTCACCCCGCTTTCCCACGAGTAACACGTCGCCCCAATTCTGCCGCTATTTGCTCCTGAAACAGCGAACTACCTAATGCATAGTTACCATAACAACATGGACACCCACCCGTAATCATATAACAACTTTGTCAAAACGATGCTCCTGACGTCGGGTCGTGATCTAGCACCACTTTTATGGACAGTTATTCACAGGCAGATAAGGGATTAAAGCGATCATATTAGTAAATCCTTAAGGTCCGTTCTGGTCACATCGCAGACCCATCATCTGAATTAGCACCTATCCCTGATTGTGGTTGGTCAGGACAGACAGAAGCGTTTGACCATGCCCTGTAATATCCCGATCATCGGCTGAATGCGTTCCAGGCCCAGATATTCATCGGGCTGATGGGCCTGATCAATGTCGCCCGGACCCAGTATTACTGTCTCCATCCCCAGCTGATGCAGATAGGGCCCTTCGGTGCCAAAGGATGCGGAGATGGAGCTTTCGCCGCTAAGCTCTTCCGCCGCCTGGATGATTGCAGCAGTGGCGGGCGTCTCCATGGCCGGAATGCCTTCGAAGCTTGCCTCCATCTCCAGCTTGAGCTCGCTTCCACGTAGCAGATCATGCAGGCGTTGGCTTAGTTCAGCGCGCAGTTGCTCCAGCTCCATGCCCGGTAGTGGGCGCAGGTCGATCTGTAGTTCACACTCGGCACAGATGCGGTTGGGGTTGTCGCCGCCCTGGATGCGTCCCAGATTGATGGTCGGAACCTCTACCTTGAACAGAGGGTTGCGATGTTTTTGTTGGAGCTCATCCCGCCATTTTAAGATCTCTCCCATCACCCGGTGCATTCCCTCCAGGGCGCTGACGCCCAGACTGGGGTCGCTGGAGTGGCCGGAGCGCCCAAGTAGCCGAATGGTCTCCATGGCGACGCCCTTGTGCATACGGATGGGTTTTAGCCCAGTGGGTTCGCCGATCAGTGCATGCCGTCCCAGTCTGCGGTTCTCCGCCACCAGGGCCTTGGCCCCGTGCATGCTGCTCTCTTCGTCCGCTGTGGCGAGGATGGTCAGGGGCTGGTTGAGTCTACCCAGATCAAGATCTCGCACCGCCTCGATCACCAGGGCAAAGAAGGCCTTCATGTCTGACGTGCCCAGACCATAGAGACGTCCGTCCCGCTGGGTGAGTTTGAATGGGTCTTGACTCCAGCGCCCTTCATCGTATGGAACCGTGTCGGTGTGGCCGGACAGCACCAGACCCTGGTCGCCGCTGCCTGCGGTTGCGATCAGGTTGGCCTTGCCGGGGTGGCCGCTCAGGTGGTCTATCTCTATGTTGAAGCCGAGTGGTTCCAGCCAACCGGCAAGTAGTTCTACCACCTCCAGGTTTGGCTGGTCCCACTTGGGGTTGATGCTGCTCACCGATGGGATGGCGATGAGCTGTTCGATCATGGCGATACAGTCAGGTGTTTTCATAATTTAGACCAACTGGTTGGATGATGCATATTATCAGAGACGCTCGAACGCTCCACCCACTTGTTGCGAGGTGGTATGCTTTAAGAGAACTTCTGATTAAGTTCAGCTATATAATAGTACGCCATGTTTGAACGCATTGGCGCCGGACTCATTTTACTTGTTGTGGAGAGAAAGATGCCCCGATACCGTTCCTACACCACCACTCATGGTCGCAATATGGCTGGAGCTCGATCCCTGTGGCGCGCTACCGGGATGACCGACGGCGATTTTGATAAGCCGATAATCGCGGTGGTCAACTCCTTTACCCAGTTTGTTCCGGGGCATGTGCATCTTAAAGACCTGGGCCAGATGGTGGCGCGGGAGATCGAGGCGGCGGGCGGGGTGGCCAAGGAGTTCAACACCATCGCCATCGATGACGGTATCGCCATGGGGCACGGCGGCATGCTTTACTCTCTGCCGTCGCGGGATATCATCGCCGATTCTGTAGAGTATATGGTCAACGCCCACTGCGCCGATGCCATGGTCTGTATCTCCAACTGTGACAAGATAACCCCGGGGATGTTGATGGCCTCCATGCGCCTGAATATCCCCACGGTGTTTGTCTCCGGCGGACCGATGGAATCGGGCAAGGTGGTGATCGACGGCGAGGAGATACATCTGGATCTGGTGGATGCCATGGTATCTGCCGCCAACCCGGAAGAGACGGATGAAGAGGTGGCCCTGATCGAGCGCTCCGCCTGTCCCACCTGCGGTTCCTGTTCCGGTATGTTCACCGCTAACTCCATGAATTGTCTCACCGAGGCCCTGGGGCTGAGTCTGCCCGGCAACGGTTCTCTGTTGGCCACCCACGCCTATCGCAAGGATCTGTTTTTGGAGGCCGGACGTCAGATAGTCGAGCTGGCGCGTCGTTACTACGAACAGGATGACGAGTCAGCGTTGCCGCGCAGTATCGCGACCTTCGAGGCATTTGAGAACGCCATGACCCTGGATATCGCCATGGGCGGCTCCACCAACACCGTGTTGCATCTGCTGGCGGCGGCCCAGGAGGCGGAGGTGGAATTCAGCATGGAGGATATAGATCGCCTCTCCCGCAAGGTGCCGAATCTGTGCAAGGTAGCCCCTTCAACCCAGAAGTATCATCTGGAAGACGTGCATCGCGCCGGTGGCGTGATGGGTATCTTGGGCGAGCTGGAGCGGGCTGGCCTGCTGAATCTGGATATCCCGACGGTACATAGCTCTAGCATGGGGGCAGCCATACAGAAATGGGACGTGGCGCGCAGTGATGCTGCTGTCGCCCGGGAGAGATACCTCGCCGGTCCCGGCGGTGTGCCCTCCATCGAGGCCTTTAGCCAGAATAAACTGTGGCCGGATCTGGATGTGGATCGGGAGAATGGCTGTATCCGCTCCAAGGAGCATGCCTATAGTCAGGACGGTGGCCTCGCCGTGCTCTATGGCAATCTGGCAGAACACGGTTGTATTGTGAAGACCGCCGGTGTGGACGAATCCATCCTGGTGTTTAAGGGGCCGGCCAGGATCTTCGAGAGTCAGGATGCCTCGGTCGAGGCGATATTGAACGACGAGATCAAATCGGGCGATGTGGTGCTGATTCGCTACGAAGGTCCCAAGGGTGGACCAGGTATGCAGGAGATGCTTTATCCCACCAGCTACCTTAAATCCAAGGGGTTGGGTGCTGCCTGCGCCTTGATTACCGACGGGCGTTTCTCTGGCGGTACTTCCGGTCTTTCTATTGGCCACTGCTCACCCGAGGCTGCCGAAGGCGGCAATATCGGTCTGGTGCAGGAAGGAGACCTGATCGAGATTGATATCCCTGCCAGAAGCATAAATGTTGTCGTCAGTGATGATGAGCTGGCTGCGCGTCGTAGCGCTATGCAGGCCAAAGGAGATAAGAGCTGGCAGCCGGTCCATCGAGAGCGGGTGGTATCTCAGGCGCTTAAGGCCTATGCCGCCCTTACCACCAGTGCGGCCCGAGGTGCGGTGAGAGATCTGTCTCAACTCAAACGTAGTTGATATCTACAACTATGAATCTGCGGCTGAAAACTACCAGGTCTGTTTTCGGTTGCGGGTCTGCAGGCGGGGCAGGATCATACCGATGATGATCCCCAAGACGGTCACGCCTGCACCAACCATAAACCAGTATTGAGCCTGAGCGTTTTTGAGCTCACGCAGTTCCTGTTTGGTGTTTTCCATCTCCCAGGTTTGGGATGCCAATTGTTTGCGTAGCTCCTTACGCTCCTCGGAGATGCGCACGGCATCTGCGGATATCTCTTTTATCTCTTTAAGCTCGGAATCAATGCTGGTATTAGAGGATTCAAGCCTGCTGTGCTGATCTGAAAGTTGCTTGTGCTTTAGCTGCAATTCCTGATGTTGGCGTGTTGCCTGATCCAGACGTTGCTTCATTTCGGCGTATTGTTCTTCTGCCTTGGCCACCCTCTCTCTGGCGCCGGGTGATTCCATCAACTGCCTAGTCAGGACAAACCCAATCTTGCCCATGCTGTCACGAACCTTGGAGTACCCGGACCCTCTATTGGTTGAAACTAGTTTAACCTTTTCCCCGGCCGGGAGCATGCGCTGGATCTTGTGATCAGTCCCTTCACCGGCCCGCAGGGTGATGTGTGTCTGGTCAGTAATATAGCGTGTCTCCGCCTGGAGGCCGCCAATAACGAGTAGCAATAGTAGAGGGATAACTCTTTTCACGATTTAGGTTTTAATTTTAACCGGTAGGTTGGATGGACGTATTCTTTCAAAACCTAATCTGGATGTCCAAGCAGTTTTTATGATCTGTGGACTGGTAACGTTTTTTATCCAGGGGGAAGATGATAAATGTCAGGAACATACTATGAATTATTGATAGTTATGCACATATGATGTCTGCACCTACAACACTCGTGGTATTTTTGCAATATTGCGGAGCAATATTCTGGGTTATGATCGTAACTTATTGATAGTATAAGGTATATGCAATTTGTACATTTTTTTTACAATTTGTTTATACGCTACTATCCTCAAGGGGTAGGTGGATGTTGTGGCATCTTTTGCACAGAGTTATCCACAGTAAATGTGGATAAAGTGATAATCCCTTTTGCAACATGGTGATAGCTGGATTGGTGGATGCTTTACTTAATAAATGGCAGCTAACCTCTGGTTGGTATATTTGCTCGATTCCAGGTTGGAGTGAGCAATAGATTTTATTCATCTGTATTTGCGGCGATATTCCGTTATAATCCCTCGCTTTTTCCTCAAGGAAAACCCTATTCGTGATTACTAAACTCCGCAATATTGCCATTATCGCCCATGTGGACCATGGCAAGACCACCCTGGTGGATCAGCTGTTGCAGCAGTCCGGCACCCTGGGCGAACGTTTCGGTGTAGTGGAGCGTGTAATGGATTCCAACGATCAGGAGAAGGAGCGTGGTATCACCATCCTCTCCAAGAACACTGCCCTCATTTGGAATGGCTATCGCATCAATATCGTCGACACACCTGGCCATGCCGATTTTGGTGGTGAAGTGGAGCGGGTCCTATCTATGGTGGACTCAGTGCTGTTGCTGGTGGATGCAGTTGATGGCCCAATGCCCCAGACCCGCTTTGTCACCAAGAAGGCGTTTGAGCACGGTCTTAAGCCGATTGTGGTGGTGAATAAGATCGATCGCGACGGAGCCAGGCCAGACTGGGTTGTAGACCAGACCTTTGAACTGTTTGACCGCTTGGGTGCCAGTGATGCGCAGTTGGATTTCCCCATAATCTTTGCTTCTGCAATCAATGGCTATGCTGGTTTGACGTCAGATGTTAACTCCGGAGATATGACCCCATTGTTTGAGGCTGTCGTGGCAAACTGTCCGGCCCCGGATGTGGACCCGGATGGACCGTTCCAGATGCAGATATCTAACTTGGATTATAGTAGCTATGTTGGTGCCATCGCCGTCGGCCGTGTCACTCGCGGTAGCGTAAAGCCCAATCAGCAAGTGATAGTGTCCAAGTACGACGGCAAGCAGTATAAGGCCAAGATTGGCCTGGTATACGGATATATGGGGCTGGAGCGCAGCGAGGTGAAGCAGGCAGGCGCCGGTGACATTATAGCTATTACCGGGATTGATGCGCCCAATGTCTCTGATACCCTATGCGACCCTGCACATGTTGAAGCCATGCCTCCTCTCAGTGTAGATGAGCCCACGGTTTCCATGACCTTTCAGGTTAACTCCTCTCCCTTTGCTGGCAAGGAAGGTAAGTACGTCACTTCACGTCAGCTCAAGGAGCGTCTGGAAACAGAGTTGATCCACAATGTGGCGCTGCGGGTGGAAGAGGGTCCTGATTCGGAGAAATTTAAGGTATCAGGCCGTGGTGAACTGCACCTTTCAGTGTTGTTGGAGAACATGCGACGTGAGGGCTTTGAGCTGGCCGTTTCTCGTCCGGAAGTGATCTTTCGTGAGATCGATGGCGAGGTGTGTGAACCCTATGAACAGTTGACCGTGGATGTGGAAGAGTCGCATCAGGGCGGCATCATGGAAGCCCTGGGTTCACGCAAAGGTGAGCTGAAGGATATGGTTCCTGACGGCAAGGGGCGGGTTCGTCTCGACTACATTATTCCGTCTCGTGGCTTGATCGGCTTTCAGACTGAGTTCATGACTACAACCTCAGGCACTGGTCTTATGTACCATGTGTTCGATCACTATGGCCCGGCCCAGCACGGTGGAATCGCGCCGCGCAAGAATGGTGTGTTGATCTCCAATGGTCAGGGCAAGGTGTTGGGATATGCTCTTTTCTACCTGCAGGAGAGGGGTAGGATGATTTCTTTACCAGGAGATCAAGTCTATGAAGGCCAGATTGTCGGTATTCACTCCCGCGATAATGATCTGGTGGTCAATCCACTGAAGGCTAAGCAGCTCACCAATGTTCGTTCCTCTGGTAAAGACGACGCCATTGCACTGACAACATCAGTGAAATTTTCCCTGGAACAGGCATTGGAGTTTATTGAAGAGGATGAGTTGGTAGAGATCACTCCGAACTCAATACGTATTCGCAAGCGCCATCTGAAAGAGCATGAGCGCAAAAAGGCATCGCGCGAGAGGCTGCAAGTATAGGTTTTTAGGAACTGAAATGAGAAAACCCCGAGGCAATCCGTGCCATCGGGGGTTGTGTCGCCGTGCTTGGTTGGCAATGTATGTCCCGTCCGTAAGACCCTTCCCTGAATATTATTGTTTGATCCCTGTTTGGCGACACACACAGGTTGCCACAGTACGGCTTTTGTCAACGTACTCATTTCTAACTTTTTTATGTAGGAAATTCCCTACAAGCGCCTTGGTGACCTGAGGTGATTACCTCGGTACACTCTACTTTCTATGGACGTTATGTATCCAGACATCAAACCTTATGCAACTCATCAACTGAGAGTGGATGCTATTCACACCCTGTATGTTGAGGAGTCTGGGGAGCCGGATGGCATCCCTATCCTGTTCCTGCATGGCGGCCCCGGGGCAGGATGTGAGTCCCATCATCGCCGTTTCTTTGATCCAAACCGCTACCGGATAATCCTGTTCGACCAGAGGGGCTGCGGACGTTCCACTCCTCATGCAGAGTTGGATGGCAATGATACTGACCGACTGGTCTCGGATATCGAGGCTATTCGTGAGTTCCTGGGGATAGATCGTTGGATGGTGTTCGGTGGGTCCTGGGGTTCCACCCTGGCCCTGGCCTACGCCGAAGCTTATCCACGCCAGGTCATGGGTTTGGTACTGCGCGGGATCTTTTTGTGTCGGCAGCGTGAGATCGAGTGGTTCTATCAAGAAGGCGCCAACCGTATCTTCCCGGATTATTGGCAAGCCTATGTATCGATAATCCCAAGCGCCGAGCGGAGCGATATGCTCAGGGCCTACTACCGTCGTCTCACCGGCGCGGATGAGTTGGCGCGCATGGCAGCGGCAAAGGCTTGGGCGTTGTGGGAAGCGCGGACCGCAACTCTGTTACCTGCCAAAGAGATTGTTGAGCATTTTTCTGATCCCCATGTAGCCCTTAGTCTGGCGCGTATCGAGAGTCACTACTTCGTCAATAACTCGTTTTTAGCACCCAATCAGCTGCTGGACAGTGTCCACAAGATCTCTGATATTCCCGGGATTATCATCCAGGGGCGTTATGATCTTATCTGTCCAATGGAATCCGCCTGGGAGCTACACCGCCTTTGGCCTAAGAGTAAGCTGCAAATCATTGATAATGCGGGACATTCGGCTTCCGAGACTGGAATATGCCGGGCGTTGATTCAGGCAACTGACTACTTTGCAGAGCAGCTGGAATGATCGGTCTGTTACAGCGTGTTTCCCGGGCCCAGGTTGCGGTGGATACCGAGGTGGTTGGAGAGATTGAACGTGGCCTGTTGGTGTTGATCGGGGTTGAGCGGGAAGATAACGAGGCCAAGGCAGATCGACTGCTTGAACGTCTGCTTAGTTACCGAGTATTTCCTGATGTCGATGACCGGATGAATCTTAGTCTGCGGGATATCGGGGGTGATCTGCTATTAGTGCCGCAATTTACCCTGGCCGCAGACACCAAAAAGGGTAATCGTCCTGGATTTTCCAATGCGGCAAAGCCGGACGACGGTCAGTATCTGTTCAACTATCTATATGCACAGGCCAGAGAGCAGCACGCCAGGGTCGAAAAGGGTATTTTTGGGGCAGATATGCAGGTTTCTCTCACTAATGACGGACCGGTAACCTTCTGGTTGCAGTGCTGATTTAGTAAATAAGTCTAGTTCAAGATGCTGTGGGAATATCTGAACTAAGTAACCTTCGGCCGATTCTCGGCCTCTACGATCTTTTTTCCTTTGAATAGGCTGGTTAGCCATCAGAGGAAGTAAAGTTTTTTTCTGTTCTGCCGCCACAAACCTCATGGAAGCGCTAAATGCGCATAATCAAAGCCGTCGTAGATCAAACTTTGCGAGCTTTTGGGGATTAATATGACATCAAAAACACTGTGTTATCTGCGCGACCTCAGCCTTGCACGAAAGGTTGTGGTGTTTATTTTACTCATATTGCTCGCCTTTGCCTTCATCGTTCAGCAGTACCAGTACAGCCTCTCACTAGTGGATGAAGCGGATCGAGAAAATGAAAGAATTCACCAGATAGGCGGCCTTATTCAACAGGTGGAGACTGATGTCATTGCCAGCAGACTGCCGGAAAAGGAATTTTTGTTGCGAGGCGACCGGAGCAGCGTAAAAGAACATGACGAGTTGTTGCGTGAGGTCTACGCCAATCTGGATCTGCTGGAATCACAGCTTAAGCCTGAACAAAAACAGATGATTAAGTCCATTAAGGATACTCTGGACGGCTATATACGTAATTTTTCTGTGCTGGTTTCCCTGAAGATCAGGCTCGGGCTCAGCAACGCCGGGGGGCTGGTCAGGAAGCTGCGAAGATCAGTGACAGCAGTTGAGGCTGTGGTCAAAGGGGTTGATGATCCGGCCCTGTTGTATCGGATTGAGGCTATGCGTGGCTATGAGAGGGATTATCTTATCTTCAAGGATGATAAATTCTACCAGGGTCTGGAGAGAGAGATGGTGGAACTCCAGAATGTCTTGAGAGAATCCCCGCTGAATGAGCAACAGAAAAAGAAGATTGCCGAAAAGATAAAGGTCTACCAGAAGAGTTTTAGCAAGATCCAAGACGGTATAAGCAAGATAGACGATGTTGTAGAGACATTCAGGCAATCTGCCGATGCTGTTGCTCCGGTTATCAAGGAGTTAAGGGCCCAGAGTCAGCGTATGCTTGCCGACAATGCCAAGGCCTTAGTCGAAGCCACAGATGCCGTACATCAGCGCTTTCTTATCATCATCATCGCAGTTGCCTTGACGGTAACCCTGGTGCTTTGGTTCTCTGCGCGTGGAATAGTGCGCGGTGTGAGCAGGGCAGTGGAGATCGGCTCCAACGTCGCGCAAGGCGATCTATCTAATGTGATTGTATCCAACACCAATGATGAGGTTGGCACCCTGCTCAAGACCTTGGATCGGATGCAGCAACAACTTAAAGAGAGTATCGAGAGGGATCGTAGAATCACGGTCGAGGCCCTGCGTATTCAGACTGCCCTGGACAATGTATCTACCAGCGTTTTGGTATTGGACAAGGATTACCGGATCATCTACCGGAACCAGAGCGCGCATGACATGCTTGAACATGCCGAACAGAGCATCCAGGAAGAGATTCCGGAATTTTCTACTGTAGCTCTTATGGATGGCACCGTTGACGATCTTCACTGCGAATCGGTGTTTTCACGTGAAATGCTAGACGAGCTGAAGGATACCCACAGAACCAGGATAATCTTGGGTGGTTACACCTTCGACGTAACTACCAACGCGGTAGTCAATAGTGATGGCGAACGTGTCGGTACCGCCATGGAGTGGGATGATGTCACAGATCAAGTTCGGGTGGAGCAGGAGATCGATAGTGTTGTCTCATCGGTCTCGGCCGGAGATTTCGATCAGCTGATCAGCATGAAAGATAAACAGGGCTTTTTTCTCTCGCTGGGGGCAGGGATCAATGAGCTCACCAATGCTGTATCCGATAGTATTGCAGAGATGGAACAGGTGCTGGGCAGCTTGGCGGACGGTAACCTGTCACACCGGATTGGAGGTGGTAAGCAGGGCGCATTTAGTCGGTTGGCTGGCTGCACCAATATAACCATCTCCAGATTAGATGAGATCGTGACGGAAATACGTGAGGTGGCAGGCCATGTCGCTATCATGTCCAACGAGATATCCAGTGGTAATGAGAATATGTCTCACCGCACCGAGGCCCAGGCCTCCAGCTTGGAGGAGACGGCATCCACCATGGAAGAGTTCACCGGGACGATCAAACAAAATGCCAGCAGCGCCCAGGAGGCCAATCAATTGGCCGAAAATGCCAAAGGGCTGGCGGAAAAAGGCGGGGTTGTGGTGACTGAGGCCATAGGCGCCATGCAGGAGATTACCGCCGCCAGTGACAAGATCTCAAATATCATCGGCGTTATAAACGATATTGCATTCCAGACCAATCTATTGGCCCTTAACGCCTCGGTGGAGGCGGCGCGCGCCGGCGAACAGGGCCGCGGGTTTGCCGTGGTTGCGACCGAGGTGCGCAATCTGGCCGGGCGCAGCGCTCAGGCCGCCAAGGAGATCAAAGATCTTATCCATAACAGTCGCGCAAAGGTCGAGTTCGGAACCGAGCTGGTGAATCAGTCGGGAGAGAATCTGAAAGAGATAGTTTTTGCGGCACAGAAGGTAAACGATATCGTCTCTGAGATTGCGGCCGCCAGCCGGGAGCAATCGGTTGGGGTTGAGCAGGTCAATCACGCCATCACCGATATGGATGGGGTGACCCAGCAGAACGCCGCCCTGGCGGAAGAGACCTCGGCCGTAAGCCATTCACTGGCTGATCAGGCGGCCAAGTTGAAACAGGCGGTTGACTTCTTCAGTACAGTGAAGGATGAAAAGTCGAAGAAGAACCACGAGCTAAAGGCGATTTAGGGGGGCTTTTTAGTAAACGGTTTTGAATGGCTGTTCCGGGTGTGGTGGACAAACCGTTCTCTCCATTAGGCATGCATATAAATATTTACCCGCACGGCAGTTCAAGATAACTGCAATTGTCCGCACTTTCGAATAAAATGCTCCTTTCGGCCGATTGAGTCGGTCTTTGTTAGCTGAAGGGGTTTTATCAACCCCTAAACTTGGCGGAGCATATTTATGCAACGAAGCGCGGAGATAGAGCGAAATACCCTGGAGACCAAGATCAGCGTAAGCATTGATCTGGATGGCAAGGGTGAGTGCTCACTTACTACCGGCATGCCGTTTCTGGAGCACATGCTGGATCAGGTGGCGCGCCACGGGATGATGGATATCAGCATTCAGGCTGAGGGTGATCTGCACGTAGATGGACACCACACCGCAGAGGATATCGGCATCAGCCTGGGACAGGCGGTGGCACAGGCGGTGGGTGACAAGAAAGGCATCCGGCGCTACGGACACGCCTATGTGCCACTGGACGAGGCCCTGTCGCGAGTGGTGGTGGACTTCTCCGGCCGTCCCGGTCTTGAATTTGCGGTGGAGTTTCCCCGCGCCAAGGTGGGGGCGTTTGATACCGAGCTGTTCTACGAGTTCTTTCAGGGGTTTACCAACCACGCTGGAGTAACCCTGCACCTGGACTGTCTGCGCGGACACAATGCTCACCACATCGCCGAGACCCTGTTCAAGGCCTTTGGGCGTGCCCTGCGTATGGCGCTGGAGTTGGATCCGCGGATGGAGGGGATCACTCCCTCTACCAAGGGTTCGCTCTGATCCCAATCTTCAAGAGTTAGTCGGGTAGAGAATCAATGTCGAAAACGATTGCAGTCATTGACTATGGCATGGGTAACCTGCGTTCCGTGTCCAAGGCCATAGAGCATGTGGCGGAGGCGGATGACCGGGTACTGGTGACCGATGACCCCGGGCTGATCCTGTCTGCCGATCGGGTGGTATTCCCCGGTCAGGGTGCGGCACGGGAGTGTATGGCTGCGATCTCTGATCATCACCTGAATCGGGCGGTGCTGGATGCGGCCAACAGCAAGCCGTTTCTGGGGATCTGCATGGGACTACAGGTGCTGATGGAGTTCAGCGACGAGAACGGCGGGACCGATCTGCTGGGGCTGTTCCCCGGCAAGGTGCGCCATTTTCCTGAAGGTGTGGATGGCCACGGTCAACGCATGAAGATACCGCACATGGGCTGGAACCGGGTGCATCAGTTGCATCCACATCCACTGTGGGACGGTATCGCTCAGGATAGTCGCTTCTACTTTGTACATAGCTACTACGTGGACCCAACAGAGAACGACCTGACTGCGGGCACCACGGATTATAGTGCGACCTTCGCCAGTGTGATCGCCAGAGACAATCTGTTTGCCACTCAATTTCATCCGGAGAAGAGTGCGGACGCCGGTCTGCGCCTGCTGCGAAATTTTATCAACTGGGACATCTGAGGTTTTATAACGTGTTATTGATACCTGCCATTGATCTAAAGGACGGTCGCTGTGTGCGACTGCGCCAAGGCCGCATGGATGATGAAACCATCTTCTCCGATGATCCGGTGGAGGTGGCTGGACGCTGGGTAGCTGCCGGTGGCCGTCGGCTGCATCTGGTTGATCTGAACGGGGCCTTTGCCGGAGAGCCGGTAAATGGCGAGGTGATCCAGGCCATTGCGGCGGCCTACCCGGATATACCGATTCAGGTTGGCGGCGGCATCAGAGACGAGAAGACCATAGCGGCCTATCTGCAAGCCGGGGTTGATTTTGCCATCATCGGTACCCAGGCGGTGCAGGACCCGGAGTTTGTGGGCCGTGCCTGCAAGGCGTTTCCCGGACACATCATAGTCGGGTTGGACGCCAAGGACGGGATGGTAGCCATCGACGGCTGGGCCACCATCACGGAACACCATGTGACGGATCTGGCCAAACGGTTTGAGGACGCTGGCGTGTCTGCCATCGTCTATACGGATATCGGGCGTGACGGCATGCTTACCGGACCCAATGTCGAGGCCACCGCCGCCCTGGCCAATGCCGTCCGCATCCCGGTAGTGGCGTCTGGCGGTATCACCAATATCGATGATATCCAGGCGCTGTGTGAGGCCGATACGCAAAATATCACCGGTGCCATCACCGGGCGCGCCATCTATGAGGGAACCCTGGATTTTGCCGCAGGCCAGAAACTTGCTGATAAGCTGACCAACCCCAACTAAAGAGCCTGAAGATATGTTGGCGAAAAGAATCATACCCTGTCTCGACGTAGATGCCGGCCGCGTGGTCAAGGGCGTCAAGTTCGTAGAGATACGCGATGCCGGAGACCCGGTGGAAGTGGCACGGCGCTATAACGAAGAGGGGGCGGATGAGATCACCTTTCTGGATATAACCGCCAGCTCCGACGACAGAGACACCATCGTGCATGTGGTGGAACAGGTCGCCAGTGAGGTGTTTATCCCCCTAACCGTGGGCGGCGGCATCCGCAGTTGTGAGGATGTGCGGCGTATGCTGAATGCCGGAGCCGACAAGGTGGCCATCAATACGGCAGCGGTGTTCAACCCTGAGTTTGTCAAAGAGGCCACCAGCCGCTTTGGTTCTCAGTGTATTGTGGTGGCCATTGATGCGAAGAAGGTCAGTGCTGAGGGCGAGCCGCTAAAGTGGGAGATATTCACCCACGGCGGACGCAAGCCTACTGGACTGGATGCGATTGAGTGGGCGCAGCGTATGGTGAAGTACGGTGCAGGCGAGATACTGCTTACCAGCATGGATCGTGATGGCACCAAGATCGGGTTCGATCTGGAACTGACGCGTGCCATAAGTGATGCTGTGGCGATCCCCGTTATCGCCTCTGGTGGTGTGGGCGATCTGCAACATCTGGTGGATGGGGTAGACCAAGGTGGAGCCGATGCGGTGTTGGCGGCGAGTATTTTCCACTTTGCGGAGTACAGTATAGGCGAGGCCAAACAGTACATGGCTGAGCGCGGGGTTGAGGTACGATTGGACTAATTACGGGTTTGCTGCTGAACGGAAATAACTGATGCAACGACTAACCACTACTTCTCTGTCACTTCTGATCCTGGTGTTTGCCTTGATTAGCGATGCGGTTGCGATCGGTGATCAGGAAGCCAAGATGCGCGAGGTCATTGATGTGCTGGAGGCCATCAACAGAATACCGGAAAACAGCATCCCGCCAGCCCTGCTGCGCAATGCCAAAGGAATCGCCATCATCCCCTCCGTGGTCAAGGTGGGACTAGTCATCGGAGGCAGGTATGGCAAGGGCGTGGTAACAGTGCGTAAGGCCGACGGTAGCTGGAGTAACCCACTGTTTCTCTCTGTTTCCGGCGGCAGTGTCGGCTGGCAGGTAGGGGCGCAGTCCACGGATGTCATTCTGGTGTTCAAGACCCGTAAAAGTATCGACGATATAATCAACGGCAAGTTTACCCTGGGGGCGGATGCCTCGGTTGCGGCGGGCCCGGTAGGGCGTATGGCATCTGCCGCTACCGATATCAAGATGGGATCGGAGATATATTCATACTCGCGCAGCCGAGGGTTGTTTGTCGGCATCACCCTGGATGGGGCGAGGTTGAGTATAGAACAGAAGGACAATGCCAGTTATTACCGGAACAAATCACTGCAACCAGCCCAGATATTAGCGGGAGACCATATTGCTGCACCCGCGTCCACCGGTCGGCTGCGAGACATTCTAAACAGGTTTGCCAAGTAACAGGTTATGAGCGAGATACTATCCCAACTAACAGAGGTGCTGGAGCAGCGCAAAGGTGCGGATCCAGACTCATCCTATGTATCAGCCCTGTATCAAAAGGGGTTGGATGCAATCCTGAAGAAGATAGGTGAGGAGGCCACCGAGACGGTGATGGCGGCCAAGGATGGGGACAGTGAAAAGATAGTGTATGAGGTGGCCGATCTCTGGTTTCATACCATGATCCTGCTGGCTCGAGAGGGATTGAGCGCCGATGATGTGCTGGCAGAACTGGATCGACGTTTTGGCCTGTCAGGTCTGGAAGAGAAGAGCCAGCGTGGTTCCAGCTAGCTGATTGTTTAATCAGAAGTTCCCAAAAAAAACACTAAATTCTGCGTCTGGGCGAAAATTCGGTTATTATCATCCACATTACAATAATTCGGTGATCCGTCGCGGGTCTGTTGATTTTAGGTCTGGATGCCTGTGGGCTGGCCGGACCAAGCTTTTACTGAGTGGAGATGACAATGGGTTTTGGTGGAATAGGTGTCTGGCAGTTATTGATTGTTCTGGTGATCGTATTATTGTTATTCGGCACCAAACGGTTGAAGAATATCGGCTCTGATCTGGGTAATGCGATCAAGGGTTTCAAGGGCGCAGTAACCGATGGCGAGAAAGATGTGGAGAAAGATGCGGAGAAAGCAAAGCTGGAAAAGGATGTCGAAGAGAGTGTTATCGAGGGAGAGGTAACCCAAAAAGAGGTCTCGGAAGAGAAGGATAAATCCTGATTTCTGCATTCATCAGGTTGTTTCTGCCGTTAGGTTACTGGCTGCGCTATGTTTGATATTGGTTTCTGGGAGTTGGTGATTATTGGTCTGGTGGCGTTACTGGTGGTTGGACCAGAGCGGCTTCCGAGGCTGGCCTATACCGCAGGCAAGTGGCTGGGTAAAGGCCGCGCCATGATCGGCTCAATAAAATCAGAGATCGACCGCGAGATGCAGGCGGATGAACTGAAACGGGTGATAGAAGAGCAGAAGAAACTTCTGAATCCTCTAGAAGAGATCATAGAAGAGACCGAAGACTCTTTGAGTCAATTCGAAGAAGAGACCAATGTCACAATCGAAGACCAGGGCCACGAAGATCAAGAATCGCAAGAATCAGAATCCGAGCCAGATCCAAGTCTCAATGAATCCGCAAAATAGCAGTTCCTACAGAGTATGACCCAGGATAACGACCAAGATTATGCTGAGTTGGGGGAGCAATCCTTTGTCACTCATCTAGTGGAATTGCGCGACCGTCTGATACGTGTAGTGATCGCAGTTCTATTGATATTCCTCTGCTTGTTTCCATTCGCCAACGATATCTACACCATGGTTGCAAGCCCATTGATGGCGCATCTGCCTGAAGGGACCAGCATGATCGCCACCGAGGTGGCATCACCCTTTTTGACCCCATTTAAACTAAGCCTGGTGGCAGCGACATTCATCTCTATGCCATTTATCCTGTTCCAGCTTTGGTCGTTCATTGCCCCTGGTCTGTACAAGCATGAGAAGAGGATGGTGGTGCCGCTGGTGGTATCCAGCACCATTCTGTTTTACACCGGTATGATCTTTGCCTATTACGTGGTGTTTCCGCTGGTCTTTGGCTTTCTTACCGGCACTGTCCCCGAGGGGGTTACCGTAGCTACGGATATCGGTAAATATCTGGACTTTGTCCTGACCCTGTTCTTTGCGTTTGGTATGGCGTTTGAGGTACCTATCGCCATTATTATCCTGGTATCCATGGGGATAACCACGCCGGACAGCCTGACCGAGAAGCGTCCCTATATTGTCGTGGGGGCCTTCTGTGTCGGTATGCTGCTGACGCCGCCGGATGTTATCTCCCAGACCTTATTAGCCCTGCCGATGCTGATTCTGTTTGAATTCGGCGTGTTATTTTCGCGGATTATGCTGCGGAAAAAGGAAGAGCGGGAGAGTGATTGTGCTGAGCATGCCGATGATCTTGGACAAGAGGGCGAAGATGATCAGCATGACGGTGCTGCTGCTGAGACGCTGTCAGTGGAAGGGGATGAGATCTTAGAAAAGGACCGGTTTTCCCCTCTGACGGAGGAGGAGCTGGACAGTGAGCTGGGCAATACCGAGCTAGATCCAGAAGATATCAAATGACCGTGCTCTCAGCGATAGCGCATACGGGTACCGTGGAGTAAAGATAGGCCGATCTCATCGGCGCTCAACTCTGAAGGAAACAGGGTGCCGGATATCTTCGCACCACTTATGCTGACGCCATTAAGTATGGTTTCAGAGAAGTCTATTCCGCGAAGATCTGACTGGCGCAGATAGCCATTGGATAGATCCAGTCCCCTTGCGTCCAGCTGTCTGAGGTCCAGGCCACGAAGATCTGCATTGCGCAGGTCACACTCATGCCCTTCAGCCCACAGCTGGTTGAACTGCAAAATCTCTCCCTGCCGCAGTAGTTGGTACATATCATCTTGTTTTATTTCAGGGGCGCTCATTCAGTATCTTCCCATGTATCGATCATCCAGTTAAGAAACCGGCATAGTCGTGTCGGACTGTATACAATCAGAGTATAGCCAAAGTTTTTTGAAGTCTGGCGGTGTCTTTAAACACGTCTCCGGTCTGGAGCGAATCTTTACCGAGATAAAGTTAACATTGTGGGAGGGTAAAAGCTCGCAGGTAATTTGGCCCCCTCTGTTTGACACCGACAAATCCGGTATTGTCTGGGTGGGGCGTGGGGTGGAACAGTCGCCTGTATCGGTATTCCTGTGCGCAAATTGAGTGTGATATTCGGCACCTTCAAGCAGGTAGATGGATGATGTCGGACCACACGTCCTGGTGCTAATGGATCGCATGATGCTGGGGCTTTACGGCTATGGTACGATCAATCGCGTGCGCGGGGTAAAAGGAGTTACCGATAATCGTGATGATGTCAGAGCAAGCTGAACAGCAGTGCAAGGAGGTTATGGATTCCGGTGTCGGCGGGATCATCGCCAAGCCGGTCAAGGCCGTTGAACTGCAACAGATACTTATTCGTTACTTGAAAACTGCATAATGAACAAATACTCCGGCTTCAAGCTACTTATAGTTGACGACAATGAACGCAATCTCTACAGCCTGCGTGCGCGCATAGAAAAGCACTTGGCAGTTCAGGTCTTTGAGGCATCTTCAGGACAAGTAGCTCTGGATCTAGCTCTGAATCAGCCGGGGATAGACCTGATTATTCTGGATGTGCAGATGCCGGGGATGGATGGGTTTCAGACTGCATCCATGCTGAAGATACGCAAGAGAACTCAGGATATTCCAATAATATTTTTAACTGCAGCCTTCAACACGGAAGAGTTCCAGAAAAAAGGCTATGACGTCGGGGCGGTGGATTATCTGCTCAAGCCCATCGATGATAACCAGCTTATCAACAAGATATGCTCGAGCTTCAGGCTGATTGAAAAAGAGCGTGAATTGAACAAGATACTCGAGACTAAAGTTACTGAACGTACGGCCGAGTTAGTAAGAGAAAAGAGAAAGATTGAGAATATCTACCAGCATATGGGTGAGGCGTTGTTAACGCTGGATCTGGGAGGGTTGATTATGTCTGTAAACCCTGCCGCCTGTCGCCTGCTGGATTATGATAACGATGCGCTGATCGGAATGAAAATTAGTGATCTCTTTGAGGAAGAGGAACCGGATCAGGCCGAAGCCTTTTTTGGAACCTGGCTAGAGGCGCTGATAATGGCAGGAGCCCTGGAGCGAATCGGCGCCAGTTTAGTCGCCGGAGACGGCCGTCGTGTTCCCATACTTTTTTCCCGTACCGCACAACGCGACGATGATGATGAGGTCTGCGGTATCATATGCATCGCCAAAGATATGACCGGGTATGTAAAAGAAGAGAAGATCCACCCTTGAGGGATTTAAGTGATTAACCGGAGATTTTAAACTATGCAGAAATATGAAGACCCTGAAATTCCGGGAGAGGATGTAACCCTGACTGCCAATGTGCTCAAGGCAATGGCTCACCCGTTGCGCTGGAAGATACTTTGCTCCCTGGGGGACAAAGAACTTTCCGTAGGAGAGATAGTTGAGCGGGCAGGGACCTCTCAGAGCAATATTTCGCAGCACCTGGAACAGCTACGTAATAAAAATATTGTTGTTTCAAGGCGGGATGCCAACAGAATCTACTACAGCGTACGCAATGCCGAGTTATTAAAGCTGATCGGAACGATGCGTATGGTACTTTGTCGGGCAAATCTTGACGACCAATATTTCTAAGGATGCCCTGATTTACTCCCATCCAAAGCTGTCATCTTGATGAAATGCTATTTCGCTGTATATGCCTGAATAGTCGATAATGGTACTTTAGTTCTGGCTGGAGTCAGTAACGCCGTTGCTGGCTTATCTGGGTAATAAGGCATTCTCCACGCTAATCCCATTCCTGCTCCTGTTTGCTACCTTACTATTCGCCTTTGGCAAAGGGATAAACCGTTGGATTGACAGGCGTACCTCCGCTATTTCAATCGAATCCCCCAGTATTTTGACCAGGCGTATTGAGTTTCTGATCACGGTATGTGGAGGATTTTTCGGGGCAGTGCCTGGTGGTTTTTGGAGGTGCCTGTTGCGCGGTTCATACCGGATCTGTGGTTGAGTCGACGGGTAATTTCTGTTGGAATGTCCCTGAGTTTTTACTATTGTATAAAGTACTACATTTTGGGAGTTTAGCCTGAATCTTGTTGCCAGGGACGTGCTTCAGGCATTAATAATAGAATGGGGAGGTAACATGGATACATACAGAATAGAGTGGCATGATTCACTTTCCATAGGAGATGAGCATGTCGACTCTCAACACAAAATGCTTATTAAGATGATTAGCGACATTCCTGAGTACAAGACTTCCGGTGATGAGCAAGTGCTGATGGCAGCCCTTGAATATGCCGGAGTTCATTTCGCCGATGAGGAGAAGTTCATGGAAGAGGTGGGTTACCCAAATCTTCACGAACATCAAAATGAGCATAAACGGCTAACAAAAATACTGCTGTCATATAAGAAAGATTATGACGAGGGCAAGACCGATCTCTATAACTTTAAGCAGTTTATGTTTCGCTGGGTCCGCGATCACATCATGGATGTGGATCATCAGATTGGCGTGTATTTGCAATCTTCAAATACCAAATAATTTTCGGCGATAGATATGGCAAAGGCGAGTTTTACCCTTTCAGACGGCACTAAGGTAACCGTCGCATCTGAAGAAGAGCAGGAGAGGTTGCCAGAGGGTTTCTCGATTGAGGCTTTTGTTAGCGAGTTGAAAGATGATCTCCGCGCCAATCGTTTGAAGTTGCCCACTCTGCCGACTATAGCCATAGAAGCACTGATGGTTATAAATGACAGTAAAAGCTCTGCCAAAGATCTGGCAAAGGTTATCTCCAAGGATACCTCTATCACTGCTCGACTAATCAGATATGCGAATAGTCCGGTGTACAGCGGACTCTACCCGGTTAAATCCATAAGGTCCGCCATAACTGCTATCGGCTTTCAGCAGGTAAAGAACGCGATTTATGCCGTCTCCATGCATGAGGTGTTTCGGACATCCCAGACAGATATACAACGGCGTATGGAGGAGCTTTGGGCGCATTCGGTAAAGGTTGCGGCAAATGCTGCGGCACTGGCTGGAGCGCAGAGCGATCTTGACCCGGACGTGGCTCTGGTGGCTGGTCTGATCCACGATATTGGCAAGATACCGCTGTTAATGAAGGCATGTGATTACGTAGAGTTGGTGGGCGATGATAAGTATCTGGAACATCTGCTGGATCAGTTACATACGGGCATGGGCAGGGACATCCTGCAATTCTGGGAGTTCGATCCGGCGTTAGTGGCGGTGGCTGCAGAGCATGAAAATCTGGACCGCAAGCCAGAGGGCGCAAACCCAGATTATGTTGACCTGATCCAGGTGGCAAACATCCTCTCCTATCGGGGGACAGAGCACCAACTTGCGTATATAGATAGAGAAGAAGTCGGTGCGTTTTCACGCCTGGGTATGGCTACTGAACAGGATGATGAGGCTGAGGATGACGAGTCAGGGATGGATGTTCAGGGGGTTAAGGACGTATTAACGGATCACTAAACATGCAAGCACACACGGAGTAAGGACGATTCAATGAAGAAACAAATCGCTCATATTGTATCAGTCGTATTACTGGCAACCCTCTCCCTCACCGCCAGCGCCATGCCGCCGGATCAGATCAAACAGATCCTTAATATGACAAAAGGTAGCTGGGTATCCTTTCGCGATTTCAACGGCAAACAGCTTATTTATTTTACCCACTTGGAGTCCTATGCTTGCGGCATCAAGACGGTTCACTACAGCATAAACTCTGATGTCCTAGACAGAGTTTGGGAACTACAACCGTGCGACCCACAAAATCCAAATGCCGTCACTAAGGATATTATCTACCTGACTCTACCTCTCGGCACAGCCAAATCGATAGCGGTAAAAGTGACATTTGCCGATGGGAGCGATAGTGAGATAGTCCACAAGATGCCTTAATACGCATGGCCTCTTAGTAACGTTCTCTATCTCAACTATCAATTGGATACCGATCACACTGCGGGTGAGCGTAAAACCTTGCTGATGCGTAACAACCTCAACTACGGTCTAAGTCCGGACTGGCGTTTTCTCGGAAAACTAAACTTCTTCGACGGTGAATTTGTGGAGACCGTTGCCAGATTTTCTGTCTTTCCCGGAAGAGGCCCGAAGGGAAGCGGGGTATCAACTAGGTTTTATTCAGCTCGGCTTAGAGCCGTCCGACTGGAAACCTATGTCATCTATTGGTCCAGGCGTGAGAGAGATAAGACTTCACGTTTAGGGTGAATTCCGAGTGGTTTACATCGCTAAGTATGAAGAGGCTGTCTACATTCCCCACGCCTTCCGGAAGAAGACCCAGAGGACGCCGAAGCGGGACATAGACATGGCGAAAACGCGACTCCGTGAACTGGAGCTAGAGAGGAAAATATGAGTACAAGGCACATGACCCCGGCGGGTGGAAACATCTTCGCCGATCTGGGTGTTCCTGATGCAGAGAACGAAAGACTGCGGCTGGTACTGCTCGCATCAATCCGGGAATGGTTCAAGGCCTCCGGCATGACCCAAAAAGATGCGGCAAATTCGATGGGCATCAAACAACCGGTCCTGAATGACGCCGTCAACGGGCGCTTTCAGAAGTTCACCATCGACCGGTTGGTTCGAATGCTTGCCGCCGTGGGGATGCACGTAAATATTTCTGTAACGACCGATCAGGCTGTGTAGAAGAAAATGAATTCTCTTGGGGGCATGGTTGTAACTCTATGAGTTATAAAAGATGGTGGAACCTGAAGGATTACTCGGCTTCGCCTCGCCCTGCGGGCCGCGGTCGTTGTGCTCCCACGTTCATCCTCGCTACGCTCGGCTGTCGAACCTGGCTTGTTTGAAGTCGAAGGTTCTTGTTGTGCCGGATGGAAACGAAAAACCCGAACGCAAGGTCCGGGTTTAGTCATGGATTGGTGGGCCCTGAAGGACTCGAACCTTCGACCAAGGGATTATGAGTCCCCTGCTCTAACCAACTGAGCTAAGGGCCCGGAGTTGTTTCGCGGTGTGTATTATTAAACCATACCTTGGTATTTGTTCAAGCCTTCCTGGGTGTTGTTTTTATCAGTCGTTATCGATAAAGCTGTAAAGTTTTTCCGAACGCGACGGATGGCGCAGTTTGCGTAGTGCCTTGGCCTCAATCTGACGAATACGTTCACGGGTTACATCGAACTGTTTGCCGACCTCTTCCAGGGTGTGGTCGGTGTTCATGTCGATACCAAAACGCATGCGCAGTACCTTGGCTTCGCGTGATGTTAGCCCTTCCAGCATGACTTTGGTGGACTCGCGCAGGCCTTCACCGGTAGCTGAGTCAGACGGTGATTCTACTCCTGCGTCTTCGATAAAGTCTCCCAGATGCGAGTCTTCGTCGTCGCCGATCGGGGTTTCCATGGAGATCGGTTCTTTGGCGATCTTGAGTACTTTACGCACTTTGTCTTCTGGCATTTCCATGCGCTCGGCCAGTTCTTCCGGCGTGGCTTCGCGTCCCATCTCTTGTACCATCTGACGTGAGATGCGATTCAGCTTGTTGATGGTCTCTATCATGTGCACCGGGATACGGATGGTACGGGCCTGATCCGCAATGGAGCGGGTGATGGCCTGACGAATCCACCAGGTTGCGTAGGTTGAGAATTTGTATCCGCGCCGGTATTCGAATTTGTCTACCGCCTTCATCAGGCCAATATTGCCCTCCTGGATCAGGTCCAGGAACTGCAGTCCGCGGTTGGTATACTTTTTCGCAATGGAGATGACTAGTCGCAGGTTTGCTTCCACCATCTCTTTCTTGGCGCGTCTGGCCTTGGCCTCGCCAATCGACATCATGCGGTTGATCTCTTTGATGTCGAGGATGCTCAAGCCGCTACGTTTCTCTAGATCCAGAAGTTTTTTCTGGGCCCTTATTACCTCTTCGGTAGCCTCTTTCAGCGCCTCTGAGTACGGCTTGCCAGCGTTAATCTGGGTGTCAATCCAGCCCAGATCTGTTTCGCTTTCCGGGAAGGAGGTGATAAATGTTTTACGTGGCATGCGTGCGCGCTGGACGCATAGGTCCATGACCGTGCGTTCCTGGGAGCGTATCAGCGCAATGGTGTTGCGCATGTTATCTACCAGATAGTTGAATATCGCAGGCAGAAGTTTGAATTCAAGAAAGGTCTCGGTGACTTTCTCTACTGCCTTGGCGGTTGTTGCATGGTCATTGCCATTTTTCTCCATGCTGGAAAGCATGGCTTTGAAACGCTTCTCCAGCTCGGCTCTTTTCTGTTCCGCTTCCTCGGGATCTGGCCCGGTATCTTCCTCTTCTTCCTCTTCGTCGTCGTCTTTGTTAGCGACAATATCTGACGGCTGTACTGGTTTGGCAATTTCATCCGGTTCGTTGGGATCAATAAAACCGTTGATGATGTCGGTCAAACGCTTTTCTTCAGTTTTGACCTTGGCAAACAGCTCCAGCAGTTTGACAACGGTTTCCGGGTAGGTGCTTACGGCGCTTAGTACGTGACGAAGTCCCTCTTCGATGCGTTTGGCGATCTTCAATTCGCCTTCGCGGGTAAGAAGTTCTACCGTGCCCATCTCGCGCATGTACATGCGAACAGGGTCGGTGGTGCGTCCAAATTCGCTGTCTACACTCGCCAGGGCGGCCGCGGCGGCCTCAGCGGCGTCATCGTCGGCTGAGTTGGCTTTATCTGAGATCGCATGGTCGTCTGCATCTGGAGCGCTTTCATGTACTGAAATGCCCATGTCATTGATCATCCGGATGATGTCTTCGATCTGTTCCGGTTCGACAATGCTGTCAGGAAGGTGGTCATTGACCTCAGCGTAGGTTAAATAGCCTTGCTCTTTTCCCTTTGCGATCAACTGTTTGAGTTGTGATTGCTGTTGTTGTTGATTCATTTCCTGCCTTGAGCTAGTTTTAACCATAGGTTTGCGGACACAAGCCGGCTAGTATAGCAATGGAGTTGTGTAAATTCCAGGTGTTCGGCGCTAATTGTATGTACATATTTATTATTTGTCGGTACTTTCCATTAGCAGCTGATTCAGTTGGTGCTTTTCATGATCATCTAGCTTTGCGGTTTTAGCCTTATCCAGAAGTTTGTTTACTTCATCAGCGCGGATCTCATTTTCTATTGCCGCCAGCGTGTCCCGGAATTCCCCTTCAATACCCTGTTCTGGAATCTGCAGATCCATTGCAGATAGTTTGCTCAGGTGTTGGTACTCTTCAGTCTCGCGCCAGCGTTCGATCAGTTGCACTTCTCTAAGATTAGGTTGGTTCTGTACTAATTCAAGTAATTTACTCAAGAGATTTGTACCGGCAGAATCTAATTTCTGCCATTTGTCAGGAAGATCTGACAAAAGTGCAAGTTGGGGGTTTTGCAGTAGTATGGTGATCGCCCGTCTAACCAATGGCATGGGCTTGTGTGTCCTTGATTGAGCTACGCGACGCTTGTGGTTGGTGGGCTGGTTTACCTCCCCCATCATGTGCGCGGTGTCCAATCCAACCATGTCATTCAGTTGCTGTTGCAGGATATCCCGGAATACACCATTGGGTAGATTGGACATCAGGGGCTTTGCCAGTTCCGCCAGTCGTGCCCTGCCTCCCGGTTCTGTGATGTCCGTCTCACTTGATAGTCGATCAAACATGAACTGGGAGAGCGGGGTGGCGTTATCAATGCGCTGGCTAAACGCTTCTGTACCTTCTTTGCGGATCATGGTGTCCGGGTCTTCGCCATCGGGCAGAAACAGGAATTTGGCCTCCCGGCCATCACGCATCAGGGGCAGTGCTGTTTTAAGCGCCTTCCACCCGGCCTCGGAACCGGCCCGGTCTCCATCAAAACAGAAGATGACTTTATGGGTGACGCGAAACAGCTGATTTAAATGTTCGCTGGTTGTAGCGGTACCCAGGGTTGCCACGGCGTAGCGGATTCCAAACTGGGCCAGTGCTACCACATCCATATAGCCTTCCACTACCAGCAGTTGCTGGATCTTGTGCAGGGCCTTGTGCGCTTCGTATAGACCGTAGAGTTCGCGGCCCTTGTGGAAAACTGGGGTCTCGGGGGAGTTTAGGTATTTGGGTTTGTCATCGCCAAGTACGCGTCCGCCAAATGCGATAACCCGGCCTCGACGATCACGGATGGGGAACATGATGCGATTGCGAAAGCGGTCGTAGCATTTGCCATCCGGTTCCGAGATCATGCCGGTTACCCGAAGTTGGTCAAGTCTCTCTGTATCTGAGCCAAGCTGTTTTATCAGGTTGTCCCAGCCCGGCGGGGCGTAGCCGACCCCGAACTCTGCGGCGATCTCTCCGCTAAGGCCTCTGGCCTTGAGATATTCCACTGCCTGCGGGGCCTGCGGATGTTTGCGCAGCTGCTGGCCGTAGTAAGAGGCCGTCTGTTCCAGGGTCTGGTACATCGGGCGGAGATCCGGCCCGGTTGAGCCCCCGCCTCCGCCTTCGCGGGGCACCTCGATCCCTTGTTGTTGCGCCAGCTCTTCGATTGCATCAACAAAGCCCACGTTTTCGTACTCCATCAAAAATCCGATGGAGGTTCCGTGGGCGCCGCAGCCGAAACAGTGATAAAACTGTTTTTCGCGACTTACGGTGAAGGAGGGGGTCTTTTCGTCGTGGAAGGGGCAGCAGGCTTGGTAATCGCGCCCGGTCTTTTTTAATGGTACGCGGCCATTTATCAGGTCAACGATGTCGACCCGGTCCAACAGTTCGTCAATGAATTGCGCTGGAATTTTGCCGGCCATGTTGGTAAGCCTAAAGCATACTTACCCGGATGGGTATATGTAGGGGTGGTTCAGCTCCCAAGTAGCTGTTTTACCATGGCGCTGACAGCGCCGATGTCTGCGCGTCCTTGCAGCTTGGGTTTCAGTTGCCCCATCACCTTGCCCATGTCCTGCATGGATTCGGCATTGGTGTCGGCCATGGCCTGTTTTATCAGAGCGGAGATTTCATCCTCGCTCAGGGCCTCTGGCAGATACTCCTGAAGTACCTCGATCTCGAACTTTTCCTGATCAGCCAGATCTTCTCGCCCGGCTTTTTCATACTGGGTGATGGAGTCGCGACGCTGCTTGACCATCTTGTCCAGCACCACCAGGATCTGCTCATCATCCAGCTCGATCCGCTCGTCCACTTCGCGCTGTTTTATGGCGGCCATCAGTAGGCGGATGACACCAAGCTTGCGCTTGTCGCCACTCTTCATGGCGCTCTTCATGTCATCCGGGATGCGTGTTTTTAGCATGGCGGAGATATCGTGGATCTAGAGGATATTGGCGAAAGACCTAGTACAGGCGCTCGAACTTGCGAGACTCGCGCTGTATCTTCTTTAGGTTACGCTTGACGGCAGCAGCAGCCTTGCGCTTGCGCTCGGAGGTAGGCTTTTCATAGAATTCACGGCGACGAACCTCAGCCAGTGTTCCAGCCTTTTCGCAGGAGCGCTTGAAACGGCGCATGGCGATCTCAAATGGTTCGTTTTCTTTTACGCGTACTTGGGGCATCTTTTTCCTCAAAAATAATCAAAACGTTGAATATAAAAGCTAAAGAGCGGGGGATTCTACTGCCTGTTGCCCACGAATGCAAAAAACTCTTTGTCGCTTGGTGCCGGTAAATATAGCCTGATATCTGCGCTCTGTAGGGAAACCGGTGACGTGACTGGCTTGAGTGGGGATAATGCGGTCTGATGACGCCTGTCGGCAACAGGATGATTGCCTGGGGGTAAATAGATGTATTTGTCAAATCATCAAGTAAATCATTTGGTTAGAGATGCTATTATGGCTGATTATTATTTTAGGTGTGAGCGTCGTTGCGCTTGAGGAGATTATTTTGCGGGTTCTGGGGATTGAAACTTCTTGTGATGAGACCGGTGTGGCCATCTATGACAGCGATCAGGGTTTGTTGGCCCATAGTCTATATAGTCAGATAAAGCTGCATGCGGATTTTGGTGGAGTGGTTCCGGAGCTGGCCTCCAGAGATCATGTACGCAAGGCCTTGCCTCTGATCACGGAGTGCCTGAGCCAGACCGGCATCGGGCTGGAGCAGTTGGATGGGGTTGCCTATACCGCCGGTCCCGGACTGGTGGGTGCACTGCTGGTGGGCGCTGCCATCGGGCGTAGTATGGCCTGGTCCCTGGGGATACCCGCAATTGGAGTACATCATATGGAGGGCCATCTGCTGGCCCCAATGTTGGATGAGAGGAGGCCGGAGTTTCCTTTTATTGCCTTGCTGGTATCAGGCGGGCATACCCAGTTGGTTGAGGTGGAGGCCGTTGGTCAGTATCGCCTGCTGGGGGAATCCGTTGATGATGCAGCGGGTGAGGCCTTTGATAAGACCGCCAAGCTTTTGGGTCTGCCCTATCCGGGCGGACCGGAGTTGGCGCGGTTGGCCGAGTTGGGTAATCCGGGGAGATTTCGTTTTCCGCGCCCCATGACCGACCGACCCGGGTTGGATTTTAGTTTTAGCGGCCTCAAGACCTTTGCCCTGAACACCATGCAGCAGGAGCTGGGGCCGGAGCAACAGCTGGATCAGGCGGTTGCAGATCAGACCAGAGCGGACATTGCCCGGGCCTTTGAGGACGCGGTGGTGGATACCATGGTAATCAAATGTCGGCGTGCGGTGCGGGAGTGCAATAGCCAGACCCTGGTTCTGGCGGGAGGTGTGAGCGCCAACCGGCGTCTGCGCGAGCAGCTTAAACACTCCATGGACAAGGAGGGGGTGGAGCTGTTCTATCCGCGTCCCGAGTTTTGCACCGATAACGGCGCCATGATCGCCTACGCCGGTTGGCAGCGGTTGCGGGCGGGGCAGAGTGACGACTTGAGCTTCGGCGCCAGACCCCGTTGGCCGTTGGAACAGCTCTCTTCTCTGAAGTGATTTCCCTTAGGCTTGGTCGTCTGGGTCTGAATTGTTTTTGATGGCCTCCTCTGCGCCGGACAGAAGATTTTGAATATTCGAGCGGTGACGCCAGAACAGGATGATGCTCATGATCGCCTGCATCACCACCAGCTCAGGTTCTGGCCAGAACCACCAGACCACCAGCGGGGCCAGGGCCATGGAGACCAGGGCCGCAAGTGAAGAAATCTTTATCACCTTGGCCATGAATAGCCAGATCAGGGCAACGACGCCGCCGATCTGCCACCCCAGTCCGAACTGGCATCCAAGCGCGGTAGCCACCCCTTTGCCGCCCTGGAATCGGAAAAAGATAGGGTAGAGATGACCCAGAAATACCGCCATGGCCACGCATGCAAGGATCAGGGGTGAAACCCCGATAAGGTTGGCCGCCAGTACCGGCAACACTCCTTTTAGCGTGTCTCCCAGCAAGGTGATTGCTGCCGCCTTCTTGCCGCCGATGCGCAGTACATTGGTCGCCCCGGGATTGTTCGATCCGAGGGTGCGCGGGTCTGGAAGCCCCATAAGTCTGCACACGATGATGGCGCTGGAGAGGGAGCCGAGCAGGTAGGCGACAGGGATAAGCAGGTAGTCGATCATATTATTAAGGGTCTGGTCGTCTTTGGTCTAATTATTATGTGCAACAATTCGTTTGGGCTTCATTTTAGATCCGTCAGACTATCATTCTCCGGCCTAGCGGCCCCGTTGGTCAAGGCGGTTTGCTATTTGATCGGTCTGTTTTTACCATACCGCTTCACCTCAAACCGGGAATAAACAACAAGCTATGGATATTGTATTTTTGAGAGATCTGCGCATTGAGACGGTTATCGGCGTGTACGATTGGGAACGCGAGGTAAAACAGACCGTGGTCCTGGATGTGGATATGAGCGCAGATATCGCCAAGGCAGCAGCCAGTGATCAGATAGATGACGCCCTGGATTACAAGTCTGTGGCCAAGCGCTTGATAGAGTTTGTGGAGCTGTCAGAGTTTCAACTGGTGGAGACCCTGGCGGAGCGCTGTACCCAGATCATCCGGGAAGAGTTTGGTGTGGCCTGGGTGCGTATGACCCTGAACAAGATCGGCGCGGTGACCAATGCCCGCGATGTAGGCGTGATTATCGAACGAGGTGAGCGCACCTGATATGTTGAATCGAGTCTGGTTGAGTATCGGCAGTAACATTGAGCGCGAGCCCAGCATAGTCGGTTGCATCAGGGCGTTACGCGACTCTTTTGGGGGGCTGGTTATCTCGCGGGTGTATGAGAATGCCTCCTTCGGGTTTGAGGGTAGCCCATTCTATAACCTGATAGTTGGGCTGGATACCGACCAGTCTATCGTGCAACTCAGCGAGCGATTTCGTGCGATAGAAGACCAGCATGGTCGTACCAGAGGCGGTGCCAAGTTTGCCGCCAGAAGTCTGGATATTGATCTGTTGACGTATGCAGACCAGATCATCAAGACAGAGATAATTGAACTGCCGCGTCCGGAGATCTTGGAGTATGCATTTGTGTTGGGGCCATTGGCAGAGGTGGCCGGGGATGAACGTCATCCAGTAATTGGCAAGACCTATGCTGAGCTATGGGGCGAGTTTGATCAGACCAAACATAGATTGAGTCCGGTAGAGCTTTCTGGGATTGACTGATCTGGATTTGCTGGATCAGGTTCAGTGATCATCGGTGTGCTCTACTATGTCCAGTTTCTCGTCATAGATAGGCGTTTCCAGCTCGAATAGACCCAGTATGGTGTGGAAGACATTATCATGGGTGTATCTGTTGCTGGTTTGCTTGCGTAGTGATTGCAGGTCAATCTCTTCCTGGTCGAAGTTCTGGCCAAACCACATAATCATCGGCACATGGGTCTGAGCATCCGGTGCAAGCATGTATGGCATGCCATGCAGATAGAGATTGTTTTCCCCTAATGATTCTCCATGATCGCTTACATAAAACATGGCGGTTTCAAATTGCTCGACGTTCTGTTTTAGCAGGGTGATAGTCTTCGACAGAAAGTAGTCGGTATACAGAATGGCATTGTCGTAGGCATTGTCGATCTCTTCGCGACTGCAATGCTCCAACTGGTTGGTTTGGCAGGTGGGGGTGAATCTCTCAAACTCCTTGGGGTAGCGTTTGTAATATGCCGGGCCATGGTTGCCCATTTGATGCAGAATAATAAAGATATCTCCCTGCGGATGTTGGTCGATATAGCTTTGCAGATTAGACAGCATCCCCTCATCTCTGCATTCGGTGTCACATATGGGGTTGTTATCCGGCGTCCTATAGTTTTCAAATGGAACTCTTTGGGCCACGCCTTTTGAGTCAGAATTGTTATCCAGCCAGATAACATTGACTCCGGCATGCTGGAGTACGTCCAATGAATTCTCAATTGCGTTGGCCTCACCATTGAGGTAGTGATCATGATCATAGATAGAGAACATGCAAGGTACGGAGACGGCAGTAGAGGTCCCGCAGGCCCATGTGTTGTTAAAGCTTATAACATCTTCCTGTTCTAGCAGAGGATTGGTTGTTCTTTCGTATCCATTCAGAGAAAAACGATCTGCTCTGGCTGTCTCTCCAACCACAAGTATTATCAATTCACGGTGCTCGTCAGACTCCGGTGTCTTGGCGTCCTGGCCAATCGCCTTTAGCTGAGTGTTTGCCTCTTTGGTATTTTTGCCCGCGTACTTGCCGATTGAGTATAGATAATAGGCCGGGTTGGCATAAAACCTGAGTTGTTTGTGTTCCCGAAAGAAAGGCGCATAAAAATTACCGAAGATAAATACGCTTGCAACCGCAGTGACTAGAGCGCCCACGATAATGGATGTTCTGAAGATGATGGCCTGTTTGGGTCTTTGCCTGGTTATGCGTAGCCGATAGATAAGCAGTGAAGGGGCTATTCCCAACAGGGCGAGATAAAGAAATAGTTTTGGGCTGATTAGATCGAAGGATTCGGCGGCATTGGTGTTGAATGCGTTATCCAGCATTGTTTCATCAATGATGATGTTATAGGTGTCCATGAAATACGCGGTAATGGATGATACCAACAGAACAGCGATTAACCCTGGCTTGATGGTAAATCTAAAACAGATCAGTGAGAAAAAGATAACATTTACACTGAAGTACAGCAGCGCTAGGGAGAACAAAAATGGGAGGTTTTCCGCGTTTGGCGGATAGACCTTGATTGTATTGGAAAAGAAGGTGATGTTCCCGAAGACAATAAGGAAAACTGATACCAAAATGATCAGATTCTGGCTGGTAATTTCTCGCATATTTAGCGTTTCTCGCGTGGATTAATCGGAGATGGTTATGCTTCCATTCACCGAAATATTGAAGCTGGAAACCAGGGAACAAATTTTTTCGGTTCTACCATTGGTGTCGACCAATTCAGCGGGCGACCTCCCTGAGACTAGCTTTATCATACATAGTTCAAACGTATTTCTGCAGGATAGAATTGACTACTGACTGAACCGTTAGCATGGCTATTGTTGGATAGTACGTCCCCCATCCACGTTGATGATCTGGCCGGTTATGTAGCCTGCGTCTCGGGCCAGAAACAACAGGGTGCGGGCAATATCTTGTGGGTTGCCGCTGTCCTCTAGCGCGGTTCGTGCCAGTGTTTCAGTCTTTGCCTGCTCTTCTATCTCTACTTCTGGCCAGAGTATGACCCCCGGCGCTATGCCATTCACCCGCACCTCAGGTCCCAGCTCACGGGCCAGAGACTTTACCAGCATGGCATTACCTGCCTTGGCGATGGAGTAGATGGGGTATCCTTTCAAGGGGCGTTCGGCATGGATGTCGATGAGGTTGATGATGCTGCCTCTGTTCTGCCTCAGTATCTCAGCTGCTGCCTGGGCCAGAAAGAAAGGCGCCTTTAGATTGCTGGCCATCAGCTCATCCCACTGCTGCTCGGTAGATTCATCCACAGGGGTTGGGTAAAAGCTGGAGGCGTTGTTTATCAGTAGGTCCAGACGTGCGCGCCAGCGATGAATCTTATTTATCATGGCGGGGGTAGATGTCGTGTCGGCAAGGTCGGCCTGGAGCAACAGGACTGAGTCGGGGCGACTTTGCTCCAGCTCCTGTTTTAGCGCCAGAGCAGCGGCCTCAGAGTTGCGGTAGTGGATTGCGGTGTCCATCCCGGCGGCATGCAGGGTTCGAACTATCTCTGCCCCGATGCGATGTGCTGCGCCGGTGATCAGGGCTACCTTTCCTGTTAGTGAGTTTAAATTTTCTTCCACAGATGCTCTCCAGGATTGTTACACTCCACTAGATTAACCGAGTTGAACGAGTTCAGAAACCCATGTCCGATCAGAGATCGTCCACAAAACAACAATTAGACCATCTGGGACTGCCACAACCTGGATATGAGGCCCAGATCCATAGCGATCTTCTGCATGACCACATCAGGCAAGAGATGGAGCGGGCAGGGGGGCGGCTGACCTTCGACCGTTTCATGGAACTATGTCTATATGCTCCAGGCTTGGGGTATTACGTTGCCGGGGCGCGCAAGTTTGGTGAGGATGGGGATTTTGTCACAGCGCCTGAGATTTCCTCTCTGTTTGCCCGCTGTTTGGCCCGGCAGTGTACCCAGGTATTGGAACAGATTGGGACGGGCGATCTGCTGGAGTTTGGGGCCGGGACCGGTGCCATGGCGGCAGATATATTGAAAGAGTTACAGGCATTGAATTCTTTGCCGGGACGTTATCTGATTCTGGAACTTAGCCCTGAATTGAGGGCGCGGCAACAAGAAAACCTGGAGCAGCGTGTTCCTGAACTTGTGTATCTGGTTCAGTGGCTGGATGATCTGCCGTCGTCTGGCTTTAAGGGTGTGGTCCTGGCCAATGAGGTGTTGGATGCCATGCCGGTTCAGCGTTTTCGCCTTGAGTCCGGGAAGGTCCGCGAGCAGTTTGTTCGGATGCAGGGGGATGCATTCAGTCTGTTTTGGGACGATCCGGCGACCCCGGGTTTGGCGGAGTCGGTGATAGATATGGGTTTGGAGTTGGCTGATGACTATGAGTCAGAACTTAATCTGCGTGCCCTGCCCTGGATTCAGGAGTTGGGGGAACGGGTCGATATCGGGATGGTTCTGTTGGTGGATTACGGTTATCCCAGGGCTGAGTACTACCATCCACAGCGCAGTGAAGGGACGCTGATGTGTTATTACCGGCACCGTACTCACCCTGATCCACTGCTGCTGCCAGGATTGCAGGATATTACCGCTCATGTGGATTTTACCGCCATCGCAGAGGCTGGTCTCAAGGCGGGGTTTGAGCTCGGAGGTTTCTGCACCCAGGCCTATTTTCTGATGGGTTCAGGTCTGGATAGTATAGTGGCTGCCTCCGACCCGAGTGATGTGGATGCTCACGCGCGGTTGGTGCAGGAGGTTCGGCGCCTTACCCTGCCAACGGGGATGGGGGAGCAATTCAAGGTGTTGGCTCTTACCAAAGGTATGGAGCAGCCATTGAATGGATTTAGTGTGAGAGATCAACGTGAGCGTCTGTAGTCTAAGAAAAATTTCGCTATTCGGTCTGATCTTGTTGCTGGCTGGATGTTATCTGCCAGTCGATAGTAATTCCCCGATAAAAACCCGTCCATTTGAGTTGGGTGATCTGGCCAAGAGTGATGTGGATCTGGTGCTGGAGATGCAGGTTAACTACACCATGGAATATCTTGAGGAGCTTATGGGGAAGCTGTACCTACGTAACCCCAAGGAGTTGCGCAAGGGTGGATGGTTGAGTCCTAAACGCGCGATAAAAAGGGTGTTTGGCCCAGGGCGAGCCAGGAGCTTTGCGGGGCTGCAGGGCAAGCGTTCGATAGATGCCATGCGCCTGGCGTTCGATAGCCAGTATCACGGTGATCGGGTGTTGGCGTTGGTGGAGGGTTTGCGCGGGATGTTGCTGGACTCCTATGACGGAAAACGGGAGATGTTTTTGCTGGATGAGCTAGATCCGCAAAAGCTATATTACGCTGCGCGAAATATTGAGATCGCTACCTGGAAGTTGAGTAATGATCGGAATGAGGATGGACGTCTGTTTCTGGTCAGCAATGAGACCAAGGGGCCGGTACAGAACCTCAGCTTTGAACGACTGCTGGGAAAGATGATTGCGGTCCAGGACAGTGCTGCGAGTTTTGTGGCTGAGAATACCAACCGCAGGATCAAGAATGTGATTCAGTCTATCGCCTCGGCGGTGTTTATTCCGATCTGATGGTTGGATAACACCAGCAGTTTATCTATATCTCTCGATTGCATATCCAATTGCCTGTTGCCGCGCTGCATCCAGTTTTTTTGCGATCTCTGTTCCATCTGTCATGCCGTGAGTCAGGGTGGCTGCATCTACCGCCATAGCTGCCTCTCTTGCCTCTCGGAGCAGATCGGCCTGAGGGTATTTGGTTTGCTCCTTTCCAGGGCGCCCTAGAAGATCTGCATGACAGGCCAGCAGGAAGCGCTCAAACCTATCTGGACGACGCAGGGCATCAATCTTTTGCAGTAGCTTGAGAATGGTCCTGGGGCGCAGTTCCATGGCGCGATGACAATCCAGATGATAACGGGCTACGTGTTGGGCCAGTCGGTTCCATTCATCAGGAACCCGCAGCCGTCGGCTCACAGCATCGACCAAGGATACGCCGCGATGTTCATGGCCGATATGCCGAGGCCACTCATCCTTAGGTGTGGTTGCTTTGCCCAGGTCATGCATCAGTGCTGCGTAGCGCACCTGAGGGTCACCGCTTAGTAGCGATGCCTGTTCCAGGGTTAGCAGGGAGTGGATTCCCGAGTCGATCTCCGGGTGATGTTTCTCTGGTTGGGGGATTCCGAACAGCCGATCCAGCTCAGGTATGATCACCGCAAGTGCGCCGCAATTGCGTAGCTCCTGAAAGAATATATCTGGTTGCTGTTCTGTCAGGGCCTTGGCAAGTTCCGCATAGCAACGTTCGGGCACAAGCTGGTCCAGCTCTCCGTTATGCGCCATCTGCTGCACCAGCGCGTAGGTCTCGTCAGCGATGCTGAAACCGAGAGAGTGGTAACGAGTGGCAAAGCGGGCCAGTCGCAACACCCGGACCGGGTCTTCGGTAAAGGCGGGGGTGTGGCGCAGAATGCGTTGTTCGAGATCACTCTGACCACCCCAGGGGTCGATCAGGTTACCATCAGGGTCCAGAGCCATGGCGTTGATGGTGAGATCACGGCGTGCCAGATCCTCTTCCACCGACGCGGTTCCATCGCCTGGGTTGCTGCGATCTGCTCGCGGCAGGGCATACTCTTCTTTTGTTTTTGGATGCAGGAACACCGGGAAATCACGGCCTACCTGCTGGTAGCCTAGCTTGTTAAGTTGTTCTGGAGTGACTCCGGTTATCAGCCAGTCGCGCTCTTTGACCGGAAGCCCAAGCAACTGATCGCGTACAGCTCCACCTACTAGATAGCTTTTCATGATTCTTGTCTTTGTTTCTGATGTCGACTGCATTGTATTTTTGTTTAATGGATAATGCCATGTATGTTGTTTATGTTTCAGGTCGCATGAAAATGCATTTAATCAGACGTCTATCTTGCAGAATACCTCCAGGTGGTATTGGCACAAGGTCGGCGCTGGTCGCTCTGCTGTGGTCGGTGCTGCTGCATGGTTGTGCAACTACCGGTTATTATTATCAATCCATCCGTGGTCATTTCAGCCTGTTGGGCGATAGTCGGCCGATTAGTGAGATGTTGCAGGATGAAAAGACCGATGTCGAGCTGCGTCAAAAGCTGGAACTGATTTTAGAGGTGCGCGAGTTCGCCACTAGCCAACTGGGGCTGCCGAAAAACGACAGCTATCTCTCTTACGCATCCCTTGATCGCAAGGCTGTGGTGTGGAGCGTGGTGGCGACCCCCGAGTTCTCGGTGAGTCCCAAGCAGTGGTGTTATCCGGTGATCGGTTGCGCCAGTTACCGTGGCTATTTTGACCTGAAACAGGCGCAGAGTTATGCAGATAGTCTGAGTAGTGATGGTCTGGATGTGACGGTTGAACCAGCCGCTGCTTACTCAACCCTGGGCTGGTTTGATGACCCTCTGCCTAGCACGGTAATAAACTGGCCAGAGTCGCAACTGGCAGGATTGATCTTGCATGAACTTGCTCATCAGCAACTCTATGTCGCTGGGGACAGTGCGTTTAACGAGGCCTTTGCCTCTACCGTTGAACAGGTGGGTGTGGAACGCTGGTTTAGATCACGCAAGGATACGGTGGGCCTGAAACAGTGGCGGCAACGCAAGCATCGAAAAGAAGAATTTTACCGCATATTGCTGGATACGAGGGCTCGTCTGTCGCAGCTCTATGGGCGCTCGTTGCCTGATGTAGAAATGCGTGCGCAAAAGGCGGTGGAGTTCGATGGATTGCGCAACGATTATCACCGACTCAAACAGCGGTGGGATGGTTATGCCGGGTTTGATCACTGGTTTAGGCGTGATCTGAATAACGCACGCCTAGCTTCAGTCGCAACCTATGCACAGTGGGTGCCGGCGTTTGTTAACATACTGAAAGAGTCTAAAGGGGATCTCGGCAAGTTTTATCAAGCCTGTGAGCAACTCTCCAAGCTCCCGATGGAGCAGAGGAGGTCGAGGATGGAGGAATTGCTTCAGTGACTGTTACGCTTGGCTTCTAAGCTTGAGGTAACGTGATCTTTCCGAGCGTTGTCCAAGGTAGTACGGGACTATCGCATCTATATCGGTTGCCTGGATGCCGAGCTCACTCAGTCCGTCTTTGCTGCATACGCTATCGATCTGGAGAGAGCGATAGTTGTCATAGGAAAAAGGCTTTCCCGGGAAGTGTCCAAGCAGATGAGCCTGAATGCGCGAAAAGGTGTCGCTTAATCCAATAATCTTTCTGTTAAGCCCCATCTGTTTGGCCGTGTATTCAACCAGTTCGCGCAGGGTAAAGATGCGCGGTCCGCACAGCTCGTAGTGTTTTTTCCAGGTCTTGCTGTTATGCAACGACTCGGTAAATGCTCTGGCTACATCGCCTACATAGACCGGAGCAAAGCATGAGTTTGGACAGGCCAGCGGGAATAGTCCGGGCGAAAGTTTGAGCAGGCCGGCGAAGCGGTTAAAGAAGCTGTCGTCAGGCCCGAATATTACGGAGGGTCCAAAGCTGGTTACGTTTAGCCCGCCATGGCGGCTCGAATTAGTTAGGACGCGGTTCTGTGCCTCACCTTTGGTGCGAAGATAGTCGCTGACATCTCCAGTGGTGCTGGCGTTCAGTGCGCTCATGTGAAGTAGACGGCTAACCTTGGTGCTTTTGCATGCGGCTATGATCATATCCGGAAGTTTCACATGAATGCGCTGGAAGCTGGTGTTTCCTCCCTGATTTAATATGCCGATCAGGTTGATGACTGCATCGCAGTCAGTGAACAGGGATCTGAGTTGCTTTGGATCGAATACATTGGACTTGACCAGTTCTACCGGACCATTGAGTCGGATGGCGCGATATTGCTCGGTATAGCGGGTAGGGATTCGGCACTCTATTCCATCTGCGGTAAGTCTTGCAGTCAGATGACGACCTACAAAGCCGGTTCCTCCCAATATACATACTCTGTTATTCTTCATTGAATACGCCTCTCCCTGTTGTTGAATAGCATCCATAATATTCATTCATGCGAATTAAAATATAGATCCAAATTGTAGATATGTCTCAATTATTTAATGAACTGGCTGGAGACTTGCCCATCTTTCATGAGATTGCGGTATTTCTTTCGCTGGGGGCCGTGGCGGGTCTGACGGCCGGGTTGTTTGGCATAGGCGGTGGGCTGATTATTGTGCCGACCCTGTTGTGGGTGTTTCGTCGGCATGGGATGGATGAGTCCATAGTGATGCATCTAGCTATAGGCACATCTCTGGCCACGATTATTGTGACATCTATTTCATCCATCTACGCCCACAATAAACGCAAGGCTGTGCAGTGGGGGCTGTTTGTTATGCTGACCCCGGGGATAGTGCTAGGCGCTTGGCTTGGTGCGGCCACCGCTGATCTGCTTTCATCCGTATGGCTGCAAAGGGTGTTCGCGCTGTTTGTTGTGTTGGTGGCTCTGTATCTGGTGTTGGATGTGAACTTCGGTTCAAGTCGAACCATCCCCGGCAAGGTGGGGATGTCCTTGGCTGGAGCGGTAATCGGGATGATATCTTCGATTGTCGGGATTGGAGGTGGATCAATGACGGTGCCGTACTTGCACTGGAACGGAGTGGATATCCGCAATGCAGTAGCTACCTCAAGTGCCTGTGGTTTTTCGATTGCGCTGGCCGGGACAATTGGATTTGTAGTTGCAGGGTGGGGTGAAGGGTCCCTGCCTGTAGGTAGTACTGGTTATGTCTATTGGACCGCTATGCCCTGGATAGTTGTCACCACATTTTTATTTGCACCATTGGGGGCAAGACTGGCTCATCGCATGCCGACCCGTACCTTAAGGCGACTTTTTGCCGTATTGCTTTTTATTGTTGGCGTGAGATTGATGCTGAATTAGTCAGGCTAAAATTAGACGAGAGTATCCATGTGGATATAAGATACAATAGTTGGATCAATTACTTGCCACTGCTGCAGGATAATGATTAGCTTGCCATCTGAAATAGTTTAGAAAGGGGTCTGTAACATGCCGGAAGGAATAGCGATTGACAGGGATAGACGTACAAGAACCGGAGATATGGTTGAGAAACTGTTGCTTGAAAGACAGGAGATGTGGACCCAGTTTTGTCAGCTGGCAGGGTTGGAGCCTTTTACACCAAGCGACTTGGACGAACGCAAATTAACAAGTTTTTGTCAGGTGTTAATGGACTACATGGCCTTTGGCCATTTTGAGATTCTCGCACGCATAGCGCGTGGCGAAGAGAAACGAACCAGCGTGATGGCTGTTGCCGAAGAGGTCTACGATAAGATTGTCGAGGCTACGGAATACGCAGTTGCCTTTAATGATAAATATGATTCATCCCATCAGCATGAGCTGGAACAGCTGGGGAAGGATTTATCAGTATTAGGTGAGGAGCTGGCTGTTCGAATTGAGATGGAGGACCGGTTAGTGGCTGCAATGGCTGCGTGATGCGTCATATATCTACTGTTCCGGTATGACTGGGCGATAATTACTGAATGCTCTCCAATCTAAAAAAAATATTTGGTCTGCAACAAGACATTGATGATCTATTTTCATCGCTGCCATCAACCACACCTGTAAGATTATCCTTTGATCGCATTCCCCGGGGAATTGATAACGCTAATATAGATATCTATTTAAGCCAAGAGTTTACCAATTCGACCAGAATCCTGGTGCGACGCATGCTGCTGCATGACATCGGAGTGAATAGTTGGGGGGAGGCGCATCCGCCCCCAAGTGTCAGCGACCTGGAGAGCTTTGAAAAGGCGTATACCAGATTAACAGAGGCCGGAGTAAGTAAAGCCAGGAAAGAGTCATCTCCGGATCAAATCCAACTTTTGCACTTTGCAATCTTGAAGTACCTGCTGATGTCCGTTAGCGAGGAGCTGATACAACACCGGGATAGGTTGCAGCACGCCAGGACTATGGATGGCGAACAATCCAGCAGCCATGCAGTGCATCTGCATGACAGGCTGGTAACTCTGGCAAAGCAAGAAACTTCTCTAAAATACCGTATTACGCGCAAGTTGTTTCGGCATGTATACAAGCTTGAGTCGACCGCGTTGCGCAAATTGCGTAAATCTGTGTTGGGGCGGTCCTGGCCTGTTCCAAAACTTCTGCTGTTTAATCCTCTGTTGCAGCTTCCCAGCCTGTGGGCTGAGGAGCAGTTTATGCACCACTACTCTCTTGCCTTGATGAGTAGAGATGAACCCGGGCGTTTCAGCCAAATCAACCGGATTGTTACGGATGTATTTGGTTATGGACTACCTGCATGGGCCCATGCTCCACACCTGCCGGAAACGACTAGCGCCAGGGGCGGTGTGGAGGGGGATTCATCCGGTATGCGATTGCGCCACGACCGGGGTATGCTGTCCGGCTTTCTCGAAACTGAGTTATTGCTTGTTGGTTCGATTCAGGAGGATGAGTATGCTGAAGGCTTGTGTTCATGGCTGGATGATCCGGCGAATATGGAGGCGGTCCTTTTCCTGGATGGGGTTGATCAGAACACCAGGACTGGGCGCAAGATTAATACACCAGATCTTAAAAGTGATGCCCGTTGGAAGAAGTTGCACGATCATCTGATGGCAGAGGTGCGACGCCGCTTCAAACAGGCGGGGCTTACTGCCAAGATATACGCAGCGTACGAGGCCCCAAAGGTTTACAAGGAACTGCATGGACGGGTTCCTCTGGGACTGATCAGCAGATACCTTGAGGGTGCACTTTCCAGACGCAAGCTAGTGAGCAAGCTGTCCGGTCTCAAGGACGTATCTCAACCAGATATAGTCAGAAAGGTATTGGGGATCGCGGCAGAACGTATCAGGAATATGTCCAAGGGTCGCCGGGAATACCGCATTAAATGCTTTTTACGGGACTATGCCGTGTTTCGCCGTGACCTCAAACTGGCCTATCAAAGCCACTTCGTGATGAATAGCCTCAAGATTCTGTTGCGTGACGAGACCATCGAGCTGTCCAGAAGTAACGATAGTTTGCAGGAATTTATTCAGTATTCTGAGGTTGGGGTTGAGAAGCATCGGATCAGAAATCATGTGATCATCAAAGCGGATGTGCGCGGTTCAACGGCAATTACTGCCCAGTTGTTGGATCAAAATCTTAATCCGGCATCACATTTCAGTATTAATTTTTTCCAACCAATCACCAAACTGCTGGAGAGCTTTGGGGCCACCAAGGTGTTTGTAGAGGGCGATGCTGTGATCCTAAGCATTGTTGAATATGAGTATGCCCCGTATCAATGGTTATGCGTCAGTCTTGCCTGCGGTCTGGCGCACAAGATACTACAGGTTGTAGATACGCAAAACGTGCAAAACAGAAAACATGGTTTACCCGAACTGGAGTTGGGGTTGGGCATATCATTCAACGACGGGTCACCGGCGTTTCTCTATGACGGTGATCAGAAGATTATGATCTCTCCCGCTATCAACCGGGCTGATCGTCTCTCTTCATGCTCTGCTGTTTTGCGCCGTACCGCCCTGAGTGAGCAGGTAAAAAGAGGTGTGGAGGTTGTCGTTTCGGTGGACCAGGGCAAGATAGGCAGAGACCAGAATGATGAGCTGTTGAGCTATAACGTCAATGGCATTGAGCTTGATATGCCAGCCTTCTTTAAACTTAAAACAGAGTTGGCCCTGATGCGGGTAGGTAGTACTGTTCCCGGATATAGCGAACACAGTGTTTTTTATGCGGGACGCTACCCGGATCGTGCCGGCAGGATGCATTGGCTTGTGGTGCGTGAGGCTCCGGTGCGTCTATGGGTAGGGAATAGTATCAACACTGAAGAGGAGTGGGGGCGCAGATTTTACGAGGTGATTACTGATCACAATGTAATCGCGCAGATCAAGGATAAGGTTGCCAGTAAGAAGCCCCGTGGGAATGATGAGCCTGAGATTAGGGGTTATCCGGGCGATGATCCTGATGAAACCAAGTATATACACTAAGGAACCTTTGATTAAGCCCGTGATGGCCGAGACGTTGCTTAATCAGAGGTTGCCTAATCTCTTGTTCAGCGTCTGGATTATGTCTGCGGTCTTCTTGGGATTGCGTTTTATCGGGGACATAAGGTCCATGAGGCGCCGCGGTTTCTGTCCCAGGAGTTGTTCATATATCACCATGTAGGCCAACACCCGCTTAAGATATCCTCTGGTCTCTTCTAGCGGAACGGTGGCGATCCAGAGATCTGCCGGTACTGCTTTTTTTGTCAGCCAACTCCTTACTCTGCTGGGGCCTGCGTTGTAGGCAGCAGTAGCCAATACCTTGTTCTGCCATAACTCATCAAGAACCACCCTAAGATAGGCCGTTCCCAAGCGTATATTAGTTTTCGGTTGCAGTATCTTGCTTGTTTTCGGACGACCCATCTTCAGCCTGCGGGCGGTGCTGCGAGCGGTCCTTGGCATTAACTGCATAAGCCCTAGCGCCCCAGCCGGAGAACGGGCATCTTGGATGAATAGGCTTTCCTGGCGTATTACCGCAAATACCCACGCACTTTCCAGGTTCTTTTCCTTGGCTCTTTTATCAACTTGATTGCGATGGGCGAGGGGGAAGCGTAATTTCAGATCATCCCATAAACCGGCTTGGGTCAGGGATATAATGGATCGATCATATAGCCCCCATTTGTGCGCGAGAATGGCAGAACCCTTAAGCTGCTCTAAGCTCATTTTTGCGGTGGCAGCACGCCACTCTCTGCGCCCCTCGGTATTGCGATCTAACAGGAACATCTCCCTTGAGCGCAATAATCCGTTGTGGGTCTCAAGTTGTTTTAGGGTGGAGCTACTAACCTTCAGTGGCTGGTGATTTAGGTCATATTCGATGGACAGCAGATCGGCGGCTAGAAAGCCATAAAAACTGCGTTCTTTAGTGAGTTGTTTAAATAATCTTTTTGCCGCGTCGTTCTGTCCCAGTTCCGCTTGCGACCTGGCCAGCCAATAGCGCCATTCATCGCTCGTTTTGAGATTGCTCGGCAGTTGTTTAATCCAGTTGCTGACAAGTTTCCATTTCTGTTTGGATAGGGCGGCACGTATCCGTTTCTCATGCAGCAGGGTGTCATTCGGCTGGGGTAGGATCTGGTCCAGAAACTTCAGAGTCTGCTTGTGTCTAGTGCGAATCATGCGCAGAGCTATAGCGCGTTCGGCCCGTTTTTGTAGCTTAACTGGGAACTTATTATCCGCCTGCAGCTTGTTCCAGACAGACAGGGCGGTGTTGATGTTGCGGCGTGCCAGGCGTTGAACCCCATGGCTCATGATGATTCTGCGTAATCTGTCAGGTCCTCGAAGCCTAGCCCGTTTTTTCAGTTTCTCCGGGTGGTTGTGAATGTTAAGCCATTGGTCAAACCATCTTTTTTCCAGTGTGGGCAGGTAGCGTCTAAGGTATCTGGCAAGGGTAGTTTCGTTCTCCTGCATGGAAAGCTCAATGCGTTTCCAGACCAGTTCCGTAGTCAGTTTTCCGGCCTTGCGCCATGCATTGAATACCGGGGTGCAGTCATCCGGACGAGAGCCGCCATATGACCATATGGGCTCCACCAGTTTGAATACTTTTTCCTGCTGTCCTTTGCTTATTAGGGCGCGTAGATAGTTGCACTGCCGTTGGATATTCTCCTGCGGTGTGTATAACTCAAGCAGACTGGACCATTTCTTCTTCTTGGCCAGATGGCTGAGCCAGGCACTGCGTAGGAGATGGGAGAGAGGTAGATCGGGATATCGATCGAGAAACTTTTTTACCCGAGGCAGCTTTTTATTGGAGAATCCATAACGCAACTCTGCGTATTCCAGGTACGGATATAGCGGGTACTTCGTTAGACTTTTTCTCAAAGACCGATACTCGGAAACCTTGCCCCGCTTTAAGGCCTTTTCGGCGGCAACAAAAATGTTCCGCTGCTCCGCATATACACTATCAACACCCCCGCATCCTGCCTGAGATGATAGTGTTAATATAAGGACAAATAGTATGTTGCGTGTAATTATGATGTCTAGGCCCCCTACTGGGAAGTGTGATCAACAGCAGACTATTGTAATAGCATAACATGAGGTGGTTTGGTTTTGTCTTATGCTATAACAAGTCAAAAACCTGATGATTATTGACGTTTGCACCGGTTCATTAGGCTAGACTGAAGGTTCTTCAGACCAATGGCGATAGTGAATAAGCCGAGGTGAGTGGAGTGTTTTTATAGTATATATGGATGTTGCTGGGGCAGAATGCTCGCCCTTTTGGTCTTATTAGTTGGTACAGGAGTGGTTGATGGTTGGTATAGATGAAAAGATGGAGATGGAGTTATGCAGTGGAATATCTGCGTTTGAAGCCAAGTACTTTGGAGATGCCTCCAAGCTGCTCTCCCCTCTGGCCGATGCGGGTAATCCAGAGGCCCAGTACCGAATGGCCGTGATGGCACAAAACGGCCTGGGGATGGTAAAAAATGATGCCTTGGCCCTTAGATATATGACCGCTGCCGCAGAGACCGGCCATGCCCTGGCGCAACACGGTCTGGGGTTCATGTACATGGAAGGCGAATGTGTGGACAGCGATCCGGTTCAGGCTATTGCCTGGTTCAGAAAGGCGGCAGACCAGGGCATGATAGGTTCTCTTACCACCATGGCCAGGATGTACAAAGAGGGGTTGGGGGTGGAGAAGAACCCGGAAGAGGCTCAGCGTCTATATCGTGAAGCTGGATTCGATGAGGCTTAACCGGCTGCATCTGCACTGATATGTTAAGGCGTGCCCCAGGGGGTGGCGGTCAAAGGCGGCGCAGTCCGTTGTTTCCGCTGTTTGTTATCCTGGTTCTGGCTGCTGGATTTTACCTTTATCAGATGCCGGACCAGCCGTGGGGACCATATCTGGAACGTCTGCAAAATCTTTTGAGTGATAGAGATGGCGAGAAAGACCCGGTGATATCATCGGAGCCGACCGCTGGACCGGCAGTGCCTGGATCGGCCTCGACCAACAAGGTGGAACCTGCCAAATCACAACCGGCGGTAGTCTCTCCTGTGCAACTGGATGTTTCCATCGGTTTGGGGTTCAGGCCGGTAGGTTTTAACATCGCTGCCGTATCTCAGGCCATCACCCTATCCCAGGAACCGGGAAAACGGCTACGCCATTTACCAGGCTTTGCTTCGCCCCGGCAATGGTATGGAGTGATCAAGCTTGCCCATGGGCAGGAGTATAGATTCGCGCTGGACTTGGGTGGCGAGGGCCATCGCATGTTCATTGATCACAACCGCAATGGAGATTTGCGCGATGACGGCGAACCATTGGTCAACCAGGGTAAAGGTCTGTTCGCCAGTAGATGGTTGCTACCTCTGGCCAAGGTAACGGGAATTCCCAAATTAACCGGAGACTATCAGCTGTGGATATATACCAATCCTGCTAGTTGGGGAAATGAACAAATTCTTTATTACTCCATGACCCAGCTGCGTGGAGAGTTGTTGCTGAAAGGAGAGAGGTACACGGCATTTCTGGCGGACAACGGCCCGGTGGATGGAGACTACCGGAATGACGGAATCAGCATTGATCTGAATGGCGATGGCAAGATCGAGCGGGAGTCGGAGTTTTTCCCCAAGGGTCAGGATGCCTTGATCGATGGGGTCTCGTATCGTTTTACCGTAACCAGATAAGCTGGGTTAGTTAGCTGCCACGTCTAGCGCGTACTGCGTCCGCCAGGACATGAAGCAGGGGTACACTCTCCTCCCAGCTAATGCAGGCATCGGTCACACTCTGGCCGTAAGTCAACTCCCGGTCTGGGCGAATATCCTGACTTCCGGCCACCAGATTGCTCTCGATCATGGCGCCGATGATGCGCCTGTCGCCGCGCGCAATCTGGCCTGCTATATCGTGGGCGATGCTGATCTGCTTCTCATGTCGTTTACGGCTGTTAGCATGGCTGAAATCTACCATCAGAAGTGGCTTGTGGCCGGTTGCCTCCATCTCCTCGGAGGCAATATTTATACTTTCGGTATCGTAGTTTGGTCTGGTGCCGCCACGCAGAATGACGTGGCAGTCGCAGTTGCCGCTGGTGGCAAAGATGGCGGAACGTCCCTGTTTCACCACGGAGAGAAAATGGTGTGGCTGGGATGCGGAACGGATGGCATCCAGCGCCACCTTAAGGCTGCCGTTGGTGGCATTTTTAAACCCCACAGGGCAAGAGAGGCCGGATGCAAGTTCCCGATGGACCTGGCTCTCGGTAGTGCGGGCACCGATGGCGCCCCAGCTGATCAGATCTGCGACATACTGTGGACTGATTGGGTCCAGGTATTCTGTCCCTGCCGGCAGACCCAGGCTGTTTATATCCAGCAGAAGCTGCCGCGCCAAGCTCAGGCCCTTGTTGATATGGAAGGTGCCGTTCAGGTCGGGGTCGTTGATCAGTCCTTTCCAGCCCACCGTAGTACGCGGTTTCTCGAAGTAGACCCGCATCACGATTACCAGGTCGTCTTTGAGTTCATCATGCAGTGGCTTGAGCTTGGCTGCGTACTCGCGCGCAGCATCCGGGTCATGCACGGAACATGGCCCAATGACTACTAGTAGACGGTCATCCTCATCATGCAGGATATTGTGGATGGCGCGCCGTGTGTTAAACACCGTCTCTGCTGCCAGCTCGGTGATGGGGAGGTCAGTTAGCAGCGTTTCCGGCGAGATCAGCTCCTTTATCTCCCGGATGCGAAGATCGTCTGTTTTGTGTGTCATGATTTTTGCGGGGAACCTCTGATTAACAGATTTGGAGTATAAAACAAATCACAGGCCGATGGCGTTTGAAATTAAATTCCCGGTCTGGGCAAGTGTTATTTTGATGGCGGGATGTGGAGGTTTTCTCGGCGTGGATGGCGTAGTTGAGGTAGAATTAGGGGTTATTCCCACTTCCGGGCAAAGTATTTGAGAAGTATTGCTAATGAGTGAAGCCAAATATCCACTGCTGAATGCCGTAGACACCCCCTCTGGGTTACGGCTTCTAAACAAGTTGCAATTAGGTCAACTATCTAAAGAGCTGAGAAGTTTCCTGATTGAGACTGTATCCAAAACCGGGGGGCATCTGGCTGCCGGTCTTGGGGTGGTGGAGTTGTCTGTGGCGCTGCATTACGTATTTGATACCCCGGATGACCGGGTGGTCTGGGATGTCGGGCATCAGGCATATCCCCACAAGATCCTGACCGGACGTCGTGATCAAATGCATACCTTGCGGCAGCAAGGGGGGCTATCTGGGTTTCCTAGCCGCGAAGAGAGTCAGTTTGATGCGTTCGGAGTTGGGCATGCCAGCACCTCAATAAGCGCGGCCTTGGGCATGGCTGTGGCGTCAAAGCAGAAGGGCGAGAAGCGTCACGTGATTTCGGTGATTGGAGACTCCTCCATCAGCGGTGGCTTGGCCTTTGAGGCGATGAATCAGGCTGGTTCCATGGACGTAGATCTGTTGGTTATCCTGAACGATAACGATATGTCTATCTCTGCGCCGGTGGGGGCATTTCGTAACCATCTGGCCAAGGTGCTTTCGAGTAAGGTTTATACCAGGGTGCGAGAGGGGGGCAAATCCGCGCTCAGCAACATGCCGCATGTGAGTGAGTTTGTCGGGCGCTGGGAAGAACATATGAAGGGCATGGTGATGCCTGGGACCCTGTTTGAAGAGCTTGGTTTTAACTACATCGGTCCGATCGACGGACATGATATCGATACCGTGGTCGACACCCTGGAAAATATGAAGTCCATCCCGGGTCCGCGCCTGCTGCATGTGGTCACAAAAAAAGGTAAGGGCTTTAAGCCCGCCGAGGGTGATCCATGCTTTTATCATGGTGTGCCTCCATTCGATCCAGTGTCCGGCGCTTTAGCCCAGACAAAATCAGGCCCAACCTACACCCAGGTCTTTGGTGACTGGGTCTGCGATCTGGCGGATGAAGATCCAGATCTGGTGGTGATAACACCAGCCATGAGAGAGGGTTCCGGGCTGGTGCGCTATGCCGAGGAGTATCCGGATAGATATTTTGATGTGGGTATCGCCGAGGCCCATGCCCTCACCTTCGCCGCTGGTCTAGCCTGTGAAGGGCTGAAGCCGGTGGTGGCGATCTATTCCACCTTCCTGCAACGTGCCTTCGATCAGCTTGCGCATGATATAGCCTTGCAGAATCTAGATGTAACCCTGGCCGTGGATCGGGCCGGGCTGGTGGGAGCGGATGGTCCAACCCATGCGGGAAGCTTTGATCTGAGTTACGTGCGTAGTCTGCCAAATATGCTGGTGATGGCCCCCGCGGATGAAAATGAGTGCCGACAGATGTTACAGACCGCCTATGAGTATAACGGACCTGCAATGGTGCGCTATCCGCGTGGAGTCGGTCCTGGTGTCGCCATCTCGGCTGAACGTTCCCCCCTAACTATTGGAAAAGGGGAGCTGGTTCGTGACGGAAAGAAGATGGCCCTTCTGGCCTTCGGCAGTATGCTTGCTCCAGCCCTGGAGGCGGCCGCAACCATGGATGCGACAGTGGTCAATATGCGTTTTGTAAAGCCGCTGGATGAGGAGTTGATCATCCGTCTGACACAAAACCACGACATACTGATTACCCTGGAGGAGAACGTGATTCAGGGTGGGGCCGGATCTGCCGTCAATGAGTGTCTGGCCAAGCACGATCTCAATGTCCGGGTGTTGAACCTGGGCCTGCCAGACCGCTTTATTGACCAAGCCACATCGGCACAACAGTTACAGTCATGCGGTTTGGATGTGGCGGGAATAGTTAGCTCGGTGAGCGAGTTTGCCGGTAGTGATGCAGTGGCCAGTTCAGTCTCGGGCTGATTGGTCTTTACCACGGTTCAACATAATAATTGTCATCTGCTGAATGACGATTTACAAGGTAGATAGGATCGGAGTCTCCATGAAAAAATTAGCTATCCTCTTTTCGATATTGGTTCTCGCACTGTTCATTGCTCCTGGACTCATCGGGTTCAAGGCCCAGAGCCAATACCAGGAGATTGTTTCTGGGATGGAACGGGCTGGTGTTGAAGTAATCAGTAGTGAATACAAGCGCGGATGGTTTGGGTCGCAGGCCGAGACTGAGTTTAGATTGACTCTGCCGCCGAATGTCGAAGCGAACGAATTCAAGTTTTCCATGCAGAGCGATATAGTTCACGGTCCCTTGTCTACCGATGGCGGACTGGCCCTTGCATCAATTGGCACCTCCTTCAAGATCGATGGGAAGACGCTTTTTCCAGAAGAGGGAAACAAGATATTGAACACCAAGATCGGCCTGGACGGTAATGGCAAGACCTTGATTACCGTTCCGGCATTGAAGATTGCGGGAGAACCAGGAAGGCCTGAGCTCCAGTTTGGCGGGGCCGATGGTGAACTCTTGTTTGATGTCGGATTTACCCAGATTGACCTGGAGCTGAATATCCCGGAATTCTGGGTAGGAGGGGCAGATGGGGAGAGCTTTAGGGTGACCAAGGTAACCCTCGGCTCTAACTCAAAGTCCGGATTGTCCAATTTGCAAATGGGTAAAGCAGAGTTAGGGATCAAACAGATCGATTTTGTTAATCCAAAAAATGGTCTGGCGGTAAGGATAGATGCGATTCGCTTGATCGGTGATACCAGGGAGGATGGGGTTAATCTTGTATTTGGTGCAGATTATTCCGTAGACGCCATAGCGGTTAACGATGCCAGTTACGGTCCGGCTGAGCTAAGTGTAGAGATTGAGAACATCCCGGCTGCGGTAGCCGCAAGGATACAACAGGGAATGCAACAGTTAAGGAGTCAAAAACTACCAGAAAAGCAACAGGCTATGGCTGTGATGGGTTTGCTCCTGGGGGTTGGGCCTGACATATTGGAGGCCGATCCAAAGCTGACAATAAAGCGTCTTTTTATTAAGACGCCCGACGGTGATATTGATGGTAGCCTCTCTATTGCGGCGGATGGTTTGCTGTGGAAAGAGATTGGAGATGTCCAGGCAATGCTGGATAAGTTGAATGCCGATGCATCAATCCGTCTTCCTGAGAAGCTGTTGCAATCCATGTTAGAGGCCCAGGCGAAACAGAGCGTCGTGCAGAATATTGAGATGCGTAAAAAGATGGGGGAGTCGGTGGATATGCCGTCGCCTGAGGAGATTCAAACGGTTGGGAAGAGCATGGTTGAGCAGCGCCTGGGGGACTTGTTGCAGCAGGGATTATTGGTGCGAGATGAGGCCTACATATCCAGCTCGGCAAAGCTCGGTGGTGGGCTGCTAAGTGTGAACGGAAAGACCATTCCGCTCAGACCTAGCAGGTAGCTCCATCCTCGTCATCGCACCGGGATAACCCGGCGGTCAAATCGTGTCGCTAAGCCAGATATGCGTGGCGATGGACGCGGCGTAACCCAAGGCTATTACCGGAGCCCATTTCAGATGGCCAAAGAAGGTGTACCTGCCCCTGGCCTGTCCCATCAAGGCAACGCCGGCGGCAGAGCCTATGGATAGCATAGAGCCTCCAACACCAGCTGTCAGAGTAACCAGGAGCCACTGGTCGTAGGACATCACTGGCATCATGGTCAGTACAGCAAACATCACCGGGATGTTGTCTACAATGGCGGAAAGCACCCCTACAGCTATGTTGGCGGTGGTTGGGCCCCAATCCAGGTACATGACATTGGATGCTAGCTCCAGATATCCGATAAATCCCAATCCGCCCACGCACAGCACTACACCGTAGAAGAACAGTAGGGTGTCCCACTCGGCGCGGGCAACCTTATTGAACACATCGAAAGACACTACTTCACCCATCTGCCCCGCATGCTCTGTATCCTCCGTCTTGTTGTGAAAATGGAGGGAGGAACGCTTCAGAAAATAGCCAAAAAACTGCAGATAAGACAGGCCGGTCAACATGCCGATTACTGGCGGCAGATGTAAGAAATTATGGAATCCAACCGCAGTGATGATGGTTAGAAGGAACAGTACGATGATCCTTCTAGCGCCACGTTTCATGCTCACGGATTCACCGCCGCCGCTTGGTTTTTCTGCTGGGACGGCAAAGTGCATGATTGATGCCGGGATCAGCCAGTTCACCAGCGCCGGTATGAACAGGTGAAAGAAGGCCCAGAAGTCCACCGCACCCTGGGGTGTGACAATCGATTTCTGCCATACCATCAGGGTGGTTATATCGCCGAATGGGCTGAAGGCCCCCCCGGCGTTGGCTGCAACAACGATATTGATACAGGCCAGTAGTACAAACTTACTGTTGTACCCGCCGACTGCCATGATTACCGCACACATCAATAGCGCGGTAGTCAGATTGTCCGCAACCGGAGAGATGAAGAACGAAAGTAGGCCGGTGATCCAGAATAGCTGGCGAAACCCAAAACCCTTGGCTACCAGCCATGAGCGCAGAGCCTCGAATATGTTGCGCTCATCCATGGAGTTTATGTAGGTCATCGCAACCAGCAGGAAGAGCATCAACTCCGTATATTCAAGCAGGTTGTGGCGTACTGCAACTTCTGCCGCATGGGTCAACCCCTGACTGGCATAGACGATAGCGATAACGGCCCAGATAATACCTGCCGCCAGGATTACCGGCTTGGACTTGCGCAGATGGGTGAACTCCTCTGCCATTACCAGAAGGTAAGCCAGACTAAACAGCCCCAGTGCGAAATATCCAACCCAGCTGGTGGTCAGATCAAGGTGAGTGGCCTGGTCGGATGCCAGTGTAGAACCTGGCAGGACAATAAGGAGCAGAAAGATTAACGTTGACAACTGTTTCACTGAATTATTACTCCACCATAAATTGTTCTATTCATCTAACTATTACCTGCTTGGCCTGAAAATATGTTTGTAGTAGACCTGAATAAATCCATGCAGGATTATTCAGGGCAAGAGAGATAAAAAGTGTTACCGCTACCTTTTATCGTTTTCAAGCGTTGTAAAAAGTAATATCCCCATTTGCCGTGAGAACCTATGAATCAATCCCCGAATCTATCAGAGTATCCTCAGGCGAAAATCTGTTCGAATTCTGCATGAGCTGAATCCATAATAACCCTGCTTCCTTGATGTTGTTATCGATGCCGGGTCCTCCCTTACCAGCCTCCCCATTATCATCTGACTGAGATATTACATGAATTGAATCATAGATATTCACAAAATTTACGGCTATAACTCCCGGTGTGTGATTTTTGTCAGTATTCTCACTGTAACCGATACTACAAAAGATGATGATATACTGATATACCTTGTCAGATCCAGGTAAGATGTACTGAAGACGCTGTGGTCAGGCCTATGATTTGTGTGCCCTGGAGCTTCAAGCCTGGATGCCCAGGATGGTTATCTTGGGCACGTGTTTTATTAGCCATGCTATCGGGCTAATATCGAATGTGGAAGTTATGGGATGGTTGACCAATAAAATAATTGTTTCTGATCTTTTTACTCATTGAAGTGAGGTAGCTAGTGGATTGGTTGCTCGGGTTGGTAGTAAGTTTTCCTGGACGTTTTACCCCGTTTTTAGGCTGGATCAGAGAGCTGCGTGACCGTAAGACTCTAAAGGCGGATATTGTTGCCGGCATCACCGTAGCCATGGTCCTGGTGCCCCAATCCATGGCCTATGCCCAACTTGCAGGGCTGCCACCATATTTCGGTCTTTATGCCTCTTTACTTCCTCCGATAGTCGCATCGTTTTTTGGCTCGTCACGGCAACTGGCAACCGGTCCGGTTGCAGTGGTCTCACTAATGACGGCTGCGGCACTAGAGCCCTTGGCCGCTACTGGCTCCGAGGGGTTTTTTGCCTATGCCATGGCCCTTGCCGTTCTGGTTGGTCTGTTCCAGATGAGCCTTGGCTTGTTGCGTCTTGGCGTGGTGGTAGATCTATTGTCTCATCCGGTGGTTGTAGGTTTTACTAATGCAGGCGCCCTGATCATTGCTACCTCCCAGATCGGCAAACTGTTTGGTGTGACGGTGGAGAAATCCGTGCGTCACTATGAGACCGTCTACAACACCATGCAGGCTGCCATGGAGTCGACGCACGTCCCTACGCTGCTGATGGCGATATTGGCGATCTCCGTTATGCTCGGGGTAAAGAGGTTCCTGCCACGCATGCCTAATGTGCTTGCTGCTGTCACTATTACTACCATGGTTTCCTGGGTGATTGAGTTTGAGGCCAAGGGCGGCAGGGTTGTGGGTGTTATCCCGGACGGCCTGCCAGGATTTGCTGTTCCCGTGTTCAGTGCAGATGTGCTCCTGCAGTTGATGGGCAGTGCTGTAGTAATCTCTCTGATCGGGTTTATGGAGGCCATTGCCATTGCCAAGGCCATGGCTGCACGTACCAGACAACGCCTGGATACCAATCAAGAACTAGTGGGACAGGGTTTGAGTAATGTGGTGTCTGGCCTCTTTTCCGGGTATCCGGTCTCCGGTTCATTTTCCCGCTCTGCCATTAACATCAACGCCGGCGCCCTCACCGGTTTTTCTTCCGTTGTGACCGGTGGTGTGGTTGGCATCACTTTATTGTTTTTAACCCCGTTGATATATCACCTGCCCGTCGCAACTCTGGGTGTCGTAATAATCCTGGCTGTTATAAACCTGTTCAAGATTTCCCCGATCATTCACGCCTGGAGGGCGCAGCCGCATGATGCGGCAGTTGCTGTTATCACCTTTGGTCTTACCATGTATCTGGCGCCACACCTGGAGTTCGGAGTGTTGATGGGGGTTCTTCTATCTCTTGCCCTGTTTGTGATCCGTTCCATGCGTCCACGGGTTGCGGTGCTTTCCCGTTACAAGGATGGAACTCTGCGCGATATAACGGTCTTTCCGCTTCCCACCAGTGAGCTTATCTCTGTGATCCGTTTCGATGGCTCACTCTATTTTGCCAACGCTGGCTACTTTGAGGACAAGATACTTGAGGTGGTTGCCCTAAATCCCAAGCTGCGCTACATCGTTATCGACGCGTCAGGTATTAATCAGATGGATGCGACCGGAGAAGAGGTATTGCACCATCTGGTGGAACGCCTTAAAGATCACGGGATCGAGATGGTTGTAGCCGGTATGAAGAAGCAGTTTATGGATGTCATCCGACGTACCCGTCTGATTGAGTATCTGGGAGAGGAGCATTTTTTCTCATACATCCAAAATGCCTTGGATTATGTTTGGGATAGATTGGGGCAGGATTATGATCGCACCACCTGTCCTCTCAGGATGAAATAACCGGACGGCACGATCCTGCTCAAGCGTTGGGGGCGGGGAAGATCTTGCCGGGGTTGAGTATCCCGGCCGGATCAAACTGTCTCTTTATATCCGTCATCAGACGCAGGCTGACCGGGTCGATCTCACGATCAATATAATCACGCTTTTCCAGTCCGATGCCGTGTTCTCCTGACAGGGTCCCGCCCAGCCCAAGTACCAGGTCAAAGACGGCATCCAGGCACTGATGAGCCCTCTGCATCATTGTTGGATCGTCCGGATCGGTTAGCAGGTTTACGTGGATGTTGCCGTTGCCGGCGTGGCCAAAATTCACGATCTGGATTCCGCTGTTTTCGGATAGCTGTTCCAGTCCTTCAATCAATTGAGCCATGTTGGAAACAGGTACAACCACATCCTCATTGATCTTCTTGGGGGCGACCTTGCGCAGGGCGGGAGAGAGGGACTGACGCGCCGTCCACAGTTGGGTGATCTCCTCCTCGGTCTTGGCGATGTGTAGATCAATCAGGCCCGGGTTGCTGGCGGCG
>SWBX01006787.1_pt1 | contig 55743 bp, 49 predicted proteins | sample 4693051 | NCBI WGS metagenome assembly SWBX01 (sample SAMN10267272, study PRJNA491770) | bioreactor metagenome | isolation source: DHS bioreactor inoculated with marine | place: Japan: Omine Ridge, Nankai Trough | reverse complement strand
AAAAAAAAGGTCTATAGTCAATTTTCCACTGTTAGAAATTATAGTTAAGTCAGCCATAGTTACCTTGGTAATGAATAGGGTGAGACAACTTTTTGTTTCAATATATCTCCAAAGTTCAAAATCTGAATCTGGTGACCTCCTCCGTCACCTCCTGGAAAGTCCTGAGGCCCAGCTATCCCGGATTGATATCTTGTTCCTGGTGCCAATTGTATTTCTGAATAATGAGTTGCATCGTTCCAGTCTGGGTGAACAGCCAATTCTTTTCTTACATAAGATTGATTTGGAGGGGGCTCTAATGTCACCCAACCCCCAGTTGCTCGACCTTGACCATGTGCACGGTATACAGTCATTCCATCAGATCCAACTATATTACTCTCTAATGGTGTATTAGGCATCCAGGAGTTAGACTCCCTAGGTGGTGGTAGTAGTTTTGCCGGATCAGTTATTGGTGCACAATCCTTCCCCGTCAACCCCAACGGATCAACCCAATTGACCGGATTAACCGCATACTGGAACAGATTCACGCCACCAGCCAGCCCTATCGGATCCTGATGGATGAATCGCCCGGCCTGGGGATCGTAATACCGGTTCAGATTGTAATGCAGCCCCGTCTCAGCATCAAAATACTGCCCCTGAAACCGTAGCGGATTGTCGATTTCTGCCACATCGGCCAAGACCACGACCATAGGATGCGCTGAGGCACGAAGCGCATCGTTCGAGTCATTCATTTATATGGCTATCAAAATTACCCGAATGCCCTCAGTTCATCGGGTAAACACCTGCTCAACAAACCGATGAAAACTCGAATGCGGCCAGTCGGCAACTTTCCGGACATGGCCATGCTTGACAGGATTCCAATGGATGTAGTCCAGATGGTTGTTAAAATCGGCTTGGTCACACAGCCAATGCGCCCAGAACCGGCGCTGCCATAAGCCGCGTTCCCGGCGTTTGCTCCGGCTTGAGGAAATTCTCTCGCCTTGCGCTGAAGCACGAAGCGTATCGTTCGAGTAACCATCAGGCAGGCCAATGACTGACTACCGCCGGATCTACGCTCCTGGCTCAACCTGATTCTTCACCGTTAATCTTGCCGAACGCCGGAATAATTATCTCTTGGTGGAAAAGATTGATCTGCTGAGAGCCGCTTTTCGTTACGTCAAGGAGCGCAAGCCTTACCGGATCAATGCCGTCGTTATCCTGCCTGACCATCAGCATTGCATCTGGACATTGCCGCTGGAAACGGGGATTTTTCCGTACGCTGGAATCTGCTCAAAGGCTATTTTTCCCGTGCCATGCCGCATCCTATGGCTCTTATGAAACGCTCTGGTGCACGGTCGGCCAATTAATGGATCGTTTTCAGGCTATGTTTTCAACTAAAGGATAACTGCTCTAGCCGGGGAATAGAAAGGAAAAGCCCCGCTCGGCAATGGTGCCGGGCAGGGCTTAAGATTGGATTTAATAGGGTACGTCCCCGATTATTCCAGCGAGAGTTGGATGTTAAGCATCTTCATTCTTTTGACCAGACACACCAGGTTGATAGCGTGGATTCGGGATGAACTCTCCGGTCAAATTCGCGGTTTCATCCACCTTCCACGCCCCGACTACAGCTTCTGGCGGCACATCCTCATCAGGACCAAACGCACCCTCAATCTTGTAAACCCAACCGTTTGGGTTTGCTCGCGCGGCCTCGACGATCTCTTCTGTAATTTCGTGCTCTGAATCAGCAGCCATCATCCCAGACTCCTTAACCACTTTTCGTAAGCCGCTCGCTGCTCAGCAACTGTCCCTACTTGCTCAAACTCTGCGGGCTCGAATGCGTCCACCAAATCCTCGCGCCTAGCCTGCATCCCATTTTTAAGCAAATACACCTTTCTTCCTCCAGCCATTTGGCGAGCCATCCTAGATGGATAAGCAAGTAGGGCGGTTTCGCACAGCAAACCGCCACTTCAAACAGGCCAGGTAACATTGCGGAACATGACGGTTTTAAGACGCCGTTTGTTGGTGGATTGCCAAAGCAAATCCACCTTGCAAGTCATCCATCATACAGCCATGTCTAAGCATATGAACGGAATCACGGTAAATGACTGGCTTTCAGACATGTTGAGTCACGAGCTTCATGCCAAAAGATGTTGGATTGCAAGACCTGACACCGTTCTCTGACCCGTTCTCCGCGCTTCCGCTCTTACCGTGATGGCCAAATACTTGGAAAAACTCTGCGCTGCATTAGGGTGTCTTTGTCGGCTTTCAAATCACTAATGATACTCTCAACTGCTTGGCTATCATTCTTAATTCTTTGCACCTCATCAGAATTAAGCTTTACGCAAAAATCTATTTCTACAGGTCCTCCTGACATAAAGGTAAGATACCATTCGTCAGCATCTTTCATTAAAACGTAATGGAATCTCACTTCTTGAATTATTTTCATTTTTTGGGTTTCGCTATTTCGGTTGCATTTTTAATGGAAAGTTCTGAGTAGAAATCTTTTGGTATAGGATCAACTACAGCTTCGAAGTGACCAGTCGGAAGTTTTCCACCAGCTAACCATAATTCGTTTGCTCCAGATTCATTTCCAGTAGGCATTCTTATGTTCAAACTGCTTGGATCCGGTATTTTAATTACAGACATTTCTTGGCCAGACCAGCTTCCGGGTTGAATACCGAGTTCTTTTTCTATTCTAGTCATATCCCCTCCAGTTCTTGACAGCATCTCGTCCATTTGTGTGTTTGACATAACAAACTGTCCATCTGCGCGCCCTACTGGGTCTCTGCCCCATGTATCCAAAGCGGCTTTTGGTGTAAGGTACGCCGCTCCATCATTAAATTTCTGCAAATGAGCGTCAATGTAGGATTTTGGCAAGTAGGTCGATGGATCAGGCCGTATACCTTTATCCATCGCCTGAACTTCTTTTATTTTGTTGTAGCTTGCTGCTGCTTCGCTACTATTCGAAAAATGGCCTTTTGTATCTTGTTGAAATTGGTTCCAGGGATTCTCTTTACAAGTCAGACCTAGCGGATCTATCCAGTTGGTTGGATCCGGAGCGTAGCGGTAAAGATTGTCGCCGCCGGCCAGCCCTATCGGATCCTGGTGGATGAAGCGCCCGGCCTGAGGATCATAATACCGATTCAGATTGTAATGCAGCCCCGTCTCAGCATCCCAATACTGCCCCTGAAACCGCAGCGGATTGTCGATGTCGGCCACATCGGCCAAGGCCAGCGAACCATAAGCCCGGTAGCGGGCCGACCAGACGATTTTCCCAGTCGTATCGGTCAGCTCGCGCGGTGTGCCCAGATGATCCAGGTGATAGTAATAGACCTGTGAGGCTGCTCCGCCGGCCTGGTCGATGCAGGCCAAGGGCCGGAAGCCGCCCGGCTCAAATAGATAGGTCCGGCACCGCTCCGCCCGGGTTTCCTGCAGCAGTCGCGCCCCGTCATAGACGAAGCGGGTCTCGCCCTCGGGCGTAACCTTAGCGATGCGCCGGCCCAAGGGATCGTAGCGGTACTGGCTGACGCCGTCGGGCGTCTCGACGCGGATCAGGCGGTTGTCGCTGTCGTAGGCGTAGCGGGTAGTGAGTCGGCCGGCCTTGCCGCGCCGCTCTTCGGTCAGGTTGCCGGCGGCATCGTAACGGAAATGCCGGTCGCCCAACAGTACCAGGCGGTCGCCTTTGACCCGGCCGCCGCCGTCCTCGTTCATGCCGATCAGGTTGCCGGCCGGGTCGTGCACGAAGTGTTCCGGCGTCAGGCCTTCGACCTGGAGCAGCCGGTCGGCAGGATCGTACAGATAGCGGCTGGCGCCCTGGCGCAGGTCGTCGACGGCGTTGAGCTTGCCGGTGGCATCGTAGCCGTAGCGGCGGCCGAGCAGGGCGGCTTTGCCCCGCAGGCCGGCCTGATGCTGGGTCAGCCGGCCCATGGGATCGTAGGCATAGCGGCTGACCAGGTCGCCCTGCTGGCGGGCGGTTTCCAGGCCCTGCTCGTCGAACTGGTGGCGGCTGAGGATTTCGCCGTCCAGGCGGACGGTCTGCAGGCGGCCCTGGGCATTGTAGGCATAGTCGAGGTGCTGGCCCGTGGGCGTGACCGTGGCGATGCGCCGGCCCAGGGCGTCGTAGTCGTGCGCGACCGCGGCGCCGTCCTGGCTTTCGCTGATGACCTGGCCGAGGGGATTGTACTGGAACTGCAGCTGCGCGTGGCTGTTGTGGGCGCGGGTCAGGCGGCCGAGCGGATCGTAGCGGAATTCGCTGACCGCGTTGTCCCAGCCGGTCTTTTTCAGCAGGCGCCCGAGCGGATCGCGCTCAAAGCGGCTGACCTGCCAGTCCTGGTCGCCGCGCTGGGCGTACAGGTCCAGGTTGCCGGCGGCATCGTAATGATAGCGCTGAACGCGGCCGTCGAAGCCGATCTCTTCGATCAGGTTCTCGTCCTGGTCGTAGTTGAGCTGGTAGCGCTCGCCTTGGGCGTTGGTCAGGCCGATCAGGTTGCGCTCGCTGTCGTAGTGGTAGCGCAATACCTGGCCGGCGGGGTCGCGGCGCTCGGTGATCTGCGCCAGGCCGTCGCCGTAGCGGTATTCGGTCGTGCGCCCGGCGGCATCGGTGTAGCGGGTTAAGAGCCCGGCTTCATTGTAGGCCAGCTGGACCACGGCGCCGTCGGGGCCCTGGACGGCGGTGATGCGGCCGGCGGCGTCGTACCGGTACTGGCTGCTATGCGGGTGGTGCTTGGCGGCGATGAGCCGGTCGTCGCTGTCGTAGCGGAACTGCCGGCGGCTGCCGTCGAAGCCGATCTCGCCCGCCAGGCGCGCCTGCTCGTCCCAGAGCAGGGTGCGGGTCTGGCCCAGGGCGTTGACGATCCGCGCCGGCAGGCCCTGGTCGTTGTAGGCGATGCGCGTGACGCCGCCCTGCGGGTCCCGGGTTTGGATCAGGCGGCCCCGGTCGTCGTAGTCGCGGCTCCAGGTCTGGCCCAAAGGATCGGTCAGGCCGGTCAGAAGGCCTGTGTCGCTGTAGGCCAGCTGCGTCGTGTGCCCGAGCGGATCGGTCACGGACAGCAGCCGGCCCTCGTCGTCGTAGGCGTAGTCGGTGCGGTGGCCGGCGGCATCGGTGACGCGGCTTAACAGGTTATGTGCGTTGTAGGCATAATGCGTGCTACGGCCTTCGGGGCTGGTCTGCCACATCAGCAGGGCATTAGCGTCGTGCTGGTATTCGCTGACGCCGCCGCGCGAGTCGATGGCGCGGCTGAGACCGCTGTCGGTCCATTCGAAGCGGTAGTCGTAGAGGCCGCGGTCGCCGTAGTTGCGCAGGCAGCGGCCGGTGGGGCGGTAGTCGTCCCACTCGAAACGGAAGTTGAAGCCGGTGGCGAGCGTGCGGCGGGTGATCATATGCTGGCGGTAGGCGTAGGTCTCGCCCTGGTCCAGTTGATTCAGCGCGGCCACCAGATCGCCGTGTTCGTCATACTGGTAGCGCACGAACGGCGTGGCGGCCAATTCCCAACCCTGCTCGCCCAAGGTGGCCGGGCCGATGGCGACGATGTGCCGGCCGTCGCGCTCGATCAGCAGCGTTTTGCCCCAGCTGGCCTTCAGGGCCTGGACCTGGCCGAGCCCGTCGTAGACCGGCTCGATGGACTGGCCGGCGGCGTTCTGCCAGCGCTGCAGGCGGCAGCGGCCGTGCTCGCCCCGGAAGAGGCGATCCGGCTGGCCGGCGCTGACCAGGCGAAAATGGCCGGCTTCTCGGTATAGGCGCAGCTGCTCCGGCAGGTTCAGGCTGTCGGCGCCGGGGTCGGGCAGCGGCAGTTCGATGGTGCGGCCTTCGCGGTCGTGGAAGGCGACGGCCGTGTCCGAGACGTCCAGCCACTCGTCCAGCGGCGTCAGCCAGCCGTGGCCCAGCTGCAGGTCGGCGGCAGACTGGCCGCTGCGGTAGAAGCGCGTCCAGGGCAGGCTCAGCGGCCCGTCCCAGGTGAAGTCGGTCAGTGCCAGCAGTTCCTCGCCGGTGGCCATGCTGATCGGACAGCCGCTGGTGCAGGTGTCGGCAGCCTTCAGGGTGGGTTGGCCGGCGGCGGAGCGGCCGGTCTTGGCAGACGTTTTTGGCGCGGCCGGGCTGTCCGGCGGCTCCAGCGGGCAGCGCACGATGCTGCCGGGCGCCTGATGGGGCAAGGCGGCGCCGGCTTGAACGGCCTGGGCCGCGCGCTGTTCGGCGCTGGCCAGATCCTCGACCTTGTCCAGCGTGTTCAGGTCGGGCAACAAATCGCCCGCCTTGCCCAGCTTGCCGAGCAGACCGAACGGCATCGCCCCGGCCAGGATGCGTCCGGCCATCTGCCCGTCAAATTCGGCCAGGCGGCCTTCCGCGGCGGCCTGGGCTCTATCGGCCTTAAAGGCGTCCCAGGCGGCGGAGGCATCGTTCTTGATGCCGTTGAGGGTGCCGATGGGGTCGTTTACGGCCCGGCCGACCGCATCGCCGGCCTGTTGGGCCACCGCCGTGGCGGTTTCAAACGCCTGCTCCCGGTAGGCCGGATCGGTCGCCAGGTGATAGCCGGCCTTGCCCAGGTCCGCGGCACCCGTGACCGCCTCCTTGCCCAAGTCCAGGGCGCCTTTGGCGATATTCTTTTTTAATTTGCTGATATGTCCAAACGCTTCTTCTTGCATGGTAAATGTCCTATAACCAAATGCCGGCATCCAGCGCCAGCCGCACTCTCAGCAAGGCGGTTTGGGCTTCCACTGTCAAGGCCGGTGTCAACAGTCCCTTGGCCCAAGGGGCTTGGTGCTCGAACTGCTCGCCGTAGTGCAGCCCGCAGGCGGCGAATACGAATTGGGCATCTTCGCTCAGAAAACCCCGGGTTTCGGCGCGTTTGAGCGCGCGCGGCAGCGGCGCCTCCTCCTCCAAAAGCGCGGCGCTGTCCGGCAAGGCGTTGGCCAGGGCCAGGGCGATGCGGGCGGGGCGGTCCAGCCCGAAGCTGTCCTGGCTGAGAAACCAGCCTATCGTGCCAGCTGCGCGGCCAGCTTCCGTCCAAACGCCCGGGGGCAGCCGCTCGGTCAGGGCCGCGAGACGGCTTTCGACCGGCAGCGCGGTATTGACCAGCAGCGCATGGATGGCCGGGTGCCGATCAAAGTCCGGCGCGACGGCCGCCATCAGGTAGACGAACGATCCCAGGCTGGCTTGCCAGGTGAAGCCGTAACAGCGCGCCCGCGCCAGGCCGAAGCCGATCAGGCGGGTCAGCGTGATTGGCGACAGCCGGGCATAGGCCGGATAGGTCTGCTGGATATGCCGGCACAGGGTGGCGCGGAACCGCTGTTCCTGGTGCTGGTCGAGCAGGCTGAGCTGATGGGGTTGGATCGTCAGCATGCGGGAGCGGTCGGGGCTAATGGCTTATTGAGCGGGGCGTTTGGGGGCGTCCGAGAGGTGTTGTCCATCACGTGTTGTCCATAAGGTTCGGGTCGATAGCGCTTTTTAGTCTAGCTCAAATTCGGCAATTTAAAAAGGGTAATTGTCTAAATGCATCTATCGCAAATGATTCAACAAGCATGACGCAGCCGGCTACCGGTTGTCTATTCTGTTGTCAAAACTGAAAAATGCGGGACTGCTTGATTGTGACCCTCCGGCTCCAGGAATCTTGTACGATAATTAAAGTCTAGCGCTATGAGGAAGGTAAATATGATCAGATTGATTTATGCAAGCACAGCGTTAAAGGACTGGAGTGCCGAAGACCTGTTAGGGCTTTTGAAAACCTGTCGTACCAATAACAGTGCCCGGGATATCACCGGTGTCCTTATTTATTTACGCAGGACTTTTTTTCAGATCCTGGAAGGCGAGGATGAAACTGTCAACGATGTTTTTGAAAAAATCCGGAATGATAAACGCCATAAAGACGTTACCCTGCTGGAAAAAAGAACCATTGATGAACGGGAGTTTCCTTACTGGAGCATGGGGTTCGAAAAGCTGGACGACTTCGATTTGACCAGTATCAAGGGCTTCAGCCACATTCTCGACAAGGATTTTACCCCGGAGGGCATCGCTTTAAACAAGGGCATTATCAGCCCGTTAATCCATCTTTTGCGCGGCAAACTGATCCGGCATGTGAGTGAGGCAAAGCACGAAGAATTGCCCATGGATCATGAGGATCCGGTCATTCAATTATTGCACCGCACGATTCGCTCAGGGGTCAAGTTTCTGGCGTTATTGATGGTTTTTGTGATTCTGCTCGGTATTGTCGATGTCATTTATGTAATTTACGAGAAAATGATATCGCCGCCTTTTTTGCTGATGACCATCGATGACATCCTGGATACTTTCGGCGCCTTCCTGGCCGTGTTGATCGCCATTGAAATTTTTCTGAATATTACCTTGTATATCCGCAGCGATGTGATTCCCGTCAAGCTGGTGGTGGCAACCGCTTTAATGGCGATTTCGCGAAAAGTCATTGTTTTCGATTATAAACACCTGTCCAGCGAGTATGTCAGCGCGTCGGCCCTGGTTGTCGTTGCATTGGGCGTCACTTACTGGCTGATTCAAAAAAAGGAATAGACCCGGAGGCAAGGGAAAATCAGTGCTTCCGGACGAAATCAAGGCATGCTCGGTCGTTTTAGCAACGGCAAAAAATTCAATTTCCATGCCAAAAACAGGTAAGATGAAAAAGGAATGCGAAAAACCTATCAACCTTTAGCTGAACGGAATGGTTATGACAGGCAAAACAGATCCTCTTTATCTACTTTTGATCAGTGTTCATGGCCTGATTCGAGGTCATGATCTAGAACTCGGCCGCGATGCCGACACGGGCGGACAAACCAAATATGTCGTCGACCTGGCCCGTGCCCTGGCGCTTCGGGAAGATGTCGAGCGTGTCGACCTGGTAACCCGGCAAATTATCGATCCCAATCTCAGCGCCGATTACGGCGGACCGTCTGAGACGCTTCAGGGCAAGGCTAATATCATCCGGATTGCCGCCGGTCCGGACGGATATTTCCGAAAAGAGGAACTCTGGGATTATCTGGATATCTTCGCCGACAATCTGCTGCAATGGCTGCATCAACAGCCGCGCATGCCCGATGTGCTGCACAGCCATTACGCCGATGCCGGCTATGTGGCCATACGCATTGCCCACCTGACCGGTATCCCGTTGATTCATACCGGCCATTCGCTGGGGCGCGACAAGCGCGGCAGGCTGCTGGCCATGGGGTTGCACGGCGACATGATCGAGCAGCGTTACCATCTGTCCCGCCGGATCAATGCCGAGGAAGATATTCTGGCCAATGCGGAGCTGGTCATTACCAGCACGCACAACGAAATCGCCGAACAATACGAGCTTTACGATTATTACCACCCTGAGCGCATGGTGGTCATTCCGCCCGGCACCGATCTGGACCAGTTTCATCCGCCGAACGGCTCGGAGGAAAACACGGCGTTTAACGACAGTCTGGCGCGCTTTTTAAACAAACCCGAAAATCCCATGATCCTGGCGCTCTCGCGCCCCGACGTGCGCAAAAACATCACCACACTGATCGAAGCGTACGGCGAATGCCCGGACTTGCAGCAACTGGCCAATCTGGTCATTGTGGCCGGGAACCGTGATGATATCCGTGAAATGGACGAGGGCGCCCAGTCCGTGTTGACGGACATTTTACTCCTGATCGATTATTACGATCTCTATGGGCGTATCGCCATCCCCAAACATCACAGCCAGGAAGAAGTGCCGGCTATCTACCGTCTGGCGGCTTCATCAAAAGGCGTATTCGTCAACCCGGCATTGACCGAGCCGTTCGGCCTGACCCTGCTGGAAGCGGCCGCCTGCGGCCTGCCGTTAGTCGCGACTGAAAACGGCGGCCCGGTCGATATTATCGGCAATTGCCATAATGGCCTGCTCATCGATCCGCTCGATAAGCAGGCGCTGGCCGAAGCGCTGATGACGATCATCAGCGATCGGCAGCAGTGGCAGACCTTTTCCGAAAACGGCCTGGCCAATGTGCGCCAATATTATTCCTGGCAGGCCCATGCCGAAAATTACCTGAATGCCATCAAGCCGTTGCTCGGCCAGCAGATGCCGCTGCCCAAAATCTCCCGGCCGCGTATTTCCCTGCGTTACCAGGACCGGGCCATCTTCAGTGATATCGACCAGAGCCTGCTCGGAAATCCGGAAGGCTTGCAGGAGTTCGCCCGCTATATCCGCGACAAGCGCCGGCACTTCTTTTTCGGCATTGCGACCGGGCGCCGGCTCGATTCGGCCCTGGCGGTGCTGAAGAAACACCGTATTCCGACGCCGGACGTATTGATTACCAGTCTCGGCACGGAGATTTATTACACGCCGCATATCACCGCCGACACGGCCTGGGCCCGGCATATCGATCATTACTGGAATCCGGGCGCCATTCGCAGGATTGTGGGCGAAATACCCGGGCTGACCCTGCAGCCGAAGAGCGAACAAAGCCGCTACAAGATTTCATTCCAATACAATTCCGACATCGCGCCGCCCCCGGATGAGATCAATGCACGGCTGCGTCATGAGGAACAAGTCGTCAACGCCCAGCTGTCTTTCGGACAATATTTCGATATCGTGCCGGTGCGCGCTTCCAAGGGCCTGGCTTTGCGCTATTTCGCCCAGCAATGGAATATTCCGCTGGGCAAGATACTGGTCGCCGGTGGCTCAGGCGCCGACGAGGACATGATGCGCGGCAACACGCTGGCCGTGGTCGTGGCCAACCGGCATCGCGAGGAACTGTCGCAGCTCGATGAACTGGAACGGATCTATTTCGCGCAACAACCTCATGCCTTGGGCATTATCGAGGCGATAGAACACTATGACTTCTTCAACAACAATGACTGAACGACTATTAATCTGTACCGATCTGGACCGCACCCTGCTGCCGAACGGCAGCGCGCCGGAATCGGCCTCGGCCAGAGCGCTGTTCAAGGTCCTGGCTGAGCGCGCGGAAGTCGTGCTGGCCTATGTCTCGGGCCGGCACAAGGCCCTGGTCGAGCAGGCGATGGCCGACTACCGGCTGCCGCGGCCCGATTTCGTCATCGGCGATGTCGGCACCAGCATTTATGCGATAACCGCAGATGGCTGGCGCGAATGGCCGCAGTGGGCGGAAGCCATCGCGCCCGATTGGGCCGGCCGGGAGCACGGCGATATGCAACGGTTGTTTGCGCCTTTGGCCGGCCTGACATTGCAGGAAAGCGCCAAGCAAAACCGCTTCAAGCTCAGTTACTATGTACCGATCGAGATCGATTTACCCCGGTTACTGGCGGCCATGCGCGACCTGCTGGCGCAACAGGCCATTAGGGCCGATCTGATTTACAGCGTCGACGAGGCCGCGAACATCGGATTGCTGGATGTGTTGCCGGCCAGCGCCACCAAATTCCATGCCATCGAATTTCTGATGCGGGAACTGGGATTCGGCATCGAAAATACCGTTTTCGCCGGCGACAGCGGCAACGACCTGCCGGTGTTGACCAGCCCCATCCGCTCGGTGCTGGTGGCCAACGCCAGCGATGAAGTGCGCAAGCAAGCGCGGGAACTGGCCAGGCAACACTCGACAGACAGCGCGCTTTATCTGGCCAAAGGCGGTTTTATGGGCATGAACGGCAATTACAGCGCCGGTATTTTAGAAGGTGTCGCGCATTATTTGCCGCATACGGAACAATGGATGAAAACTGATGACTAACAAACCTATTAACCTGTTCGGCGAAGTGCTGTTCGACCATTTTCCCGACGGCAGCTGTGTACTGGGTGGCGCACCGTTCAACGTCGCCTGGCATCTGCAGGCTTTTGCTCAGGCGCCGCGGTTTATCAGCCGGGTCGGCAAGGATCCGCTGGGCGATGCGATCGCAACGGCCATGCAGGACTGGGGCATGGATTTGTCGGGCCTGCAACGCGACAGCAAACACCCTACCGGGTCGGTGCAGGTCATGATTGACGACGGTGAACCCCGTTATGCGATCCTGCCGGCCCAAGCCTATGACTTCATTGCCGCCGATGAGCTCGATACCGAACACTTTGGTGGCCTGCTATACCACGGCACGCTGGCGGTACGGCACGAAGTCTCCAGACAGGCGCTGGCGGCCTTGAAAGCCAGGCATCGCGGCAAGGTATTTCTGGATGTCAATCTGCGCGCGCCATGGTGGGACAAGGCCGAGGTGCTGCGGCTGCTTGACGATGCCGACTGGGTCAAGCTCAATCATCACGAGCTGGCGGCGCTGCAAGCGGTTTCGGGCGATATTAAAATCGATATGCGCGCGTTTCAGTCGGCTCATGGCCTGGAGGGGTTGATCGTGACTTGCGGGGAGCAGGGGGCGCTGGCAATTGATGCGGCGGGAAACCAGGTCGATGTGGTGCCATCACCGGCCTTACAGGTCGTCGATACGGTCGGTGCCGGCGATGCCTTTGCGGCGGTTTTGCTGCTCGGGATTAACCGGGGCTGGAACTTGCGGCTGACGATGGAACGTGCGCAGAGTTTTGCTTCGGCATTGGTCGGCCGGCGCGGCGCTACGGTTCAGGATAATAATTTCTACCAGCCATTTATCGATGCCTGGGCGTTAACCTAATTCATTTAAAGAGAGAAGCATGTACGAACAGATTTCCCATTCATTACTGAATGAAATTCTTAGCGAACTGGAGCCGAATATTCACGAGCGACGACAGGAACTGCAGCATTTTTATACGCGCCTAGGTGCCAATTTCTACGCCATCCATAATCTTTTCGAGCTTCTCTACGGCCAGCGGGATGATTTTAAATACCAGATGACGCGCCTGGTTGAGACGTTGGTGAAGAAATACATGAATCGTTCAAGAAAGCTGAAGGAGCTTGACCTTGCCCGGGAAAAGGATCACAACTGGTTTTTAAGCCAGCAATGGGTCGGCATGGCGCTTTACAGCGCCGGCTTCGCCGGCAATTTACACAATCTGGCCGAGAAGACGGCTTATTTCCAGGAGCTGGGCGTCAATCTCGTGCATATCATGCCGATCCTGAAGTGTCCGGTCGGTAAAAGCGACGGCGGCTATGCGGTCAGCAATTTCCGTGAAATCGACGATCGGGTCGGCTCGCTGTCCGATCTGCAGCTGATCGCCGACGAATTCAGCAAGCGTGAGATTCTGCTGGTGCTGGACGTGGTCCTTAACCACACTTCCGAAGAACACGAATGGGCGCAGAAGGCCATGGCCGGCGACAAAAAATATCAGGATTACTACTACATTTTTGACAACCGCGAAATTCCCGACATGTTCGAGCAGAGCATGCCGGAGGTTTTTCCGGAATCCAGTCCGGGCAATTTCACCTGGAACGAGGCCATGCAAAAATGGGTCATGACGGTCTTTCACGATTACCAATGGGATCTGAACTACAGCAATCCTGCCGTCTTTATCGAGATGCTTGATGTCATTTTATTCTGGATCAACCAGGGCGCCGATGTCATACGGCTTGATGCGGTGGCCTTTTTGTGGAAGAAAATGGGCACCACTTGCCAGAATGAACGCGAAGCCCATCTGCTGCTGCAATTGATGAAGGACTGCTGTCAGGTCGCGGCGCCGGGCACGCTGTTTATCGCCGAAGCCATCGTCGCGCCGGTGGAAATCATCAAGTATTTCGGCGAAGACGCCATCATCGCCAAGGAATGCGAGATCGCCTATAACGCCACATTGATGGCGCTGCTATGGGATGCGGTCGCCACCCAGAACGTCAAATTGCTGCATCAGGGCCTGAAAAGTCTGCCAGACAAGCTCGAGCGCGCAACCTGGTTGAACTATGTGCGCTGCCATGACGATATCGGCTTGGGATTTGATGATGCGGATATTGTCGCAGCCGGCTATGAGCCTTTCGCGCATCGGCGGTTTTTAATCGAATTTTATACCGGCAATTATCCAAGCTCTTTCGCCAGCGGCGCTCCGTTCATGCGCAATGGCAAAACCGGCGATGCGCGCATTTCAGGCTCACTGGCTTCGCTGGCCGGACTTGAAAAAGCAACCCGGACCGGCAATGAACAGGAAATCGCGGCCGCGATCGATAAAATCCTGCTGCTGCATAACCTGATCCTGTCCTTCGGCGGCATTCCGTTGCTGTATTATGGCGATGAGATCGCGACATTCAATGATTACAGCTATCTGAATGACCCCGAGAAATCAGGCGACAGTCGCTGGATACACCGGCCCAAAATCGACTGGGAGCGCGCGGAGCTGCGCAAGAAGCAGGGCACGATAGAATACACGCTGTTCACGGCGTTAAAGAAAATGATCTCGATACGCAAGGAAACCGCCGCCTTTGCCGATTTCAACAATCGCTATCTGGTCGATACGGACAACGAACACCTGTTCGGTTTCATTCGTTTCGACCACCACCGCCCGTCGGAACGCATCCTGGTGCTGAGCAATTTCAGCACCGAACCGCAGTTTCTTGATCTGCAAACCCTGGCTCACACGGGCTTCGGCTCGTCCGGCCAGTTGACCGATTTATACTCGGGCAAACGGCCGACCATAGAGGATGACAAGCTGATTCTGCAGCCGTTCCAGTTTTACTGGTTGAATGAATATTGAGGGATCGGCAATAAGATAAGGCGGAGGCGAATCGGTATCGGTTCCCATGGAGGGGCATGGGAGCCAGGGACTCGGTCTATGCAGACCGGTGTTCCATATTAATATAGAGTTGTACCCAGCTCAGTCTCCGTATGGGTTCCCACGGAGGAGAGGCTGTGAAAGAATTAGTGAAAAACGTCATAAAAAGCCTTATTCACCACGAAGATCACGAAGGACACGAAGAAAAAATTAAGTTAATCAATAGCTTAAAACTTCGTGCTCTTCGTGTCCTTCGTGGTTAAATCCTTTAAATTGAATACTTTCACAGTCTCAGGACCGTGGGAACCAGGGCAAGCGCTACTCTCTCCTCGTTCCCATGCTCCTGCTAGTGATACATGCGTTCGAAATCCGCGACATTGAATCCGTCCATGCGCTTGTTGCCGACCAGAATAACCGGGACTCCGTGACCGCCGAGCCGGTCATACCTCTGCCTGGCGCGTTGGTCTTTTTCAATATCGTATTCCGTAAAGGCGATGCCATTGTCTCGAAAATAATTACGCGCTTTTTTGCAGTAAGGGCACCAGCTCGTGGCATACATGATGACGTCCTCGGTTGTTTCATCGGCGGCGGGTTCATGGGCTGATGGAGTGATAGATCCGGCGCGTTTGACAGTGATCGACACTTCCTCAACATCGTGACTTCTGCTCGGGGCGTCACTGAAATGCGTTTTTCCCGAAGCATCCGTCCATTTATAAACTTGAGCGGAAGTGGTGTTTGCAAGAAAAATCAAAATCAATAACAGCGGTTGCTTAAAAAAAGGGCTCTTGCTTTGCATAAATTATTAGTCAAATGAATGGAAACGGGCTGACGGATAACCGCTCAGGTTAATCCTTGTTAAAAAAGCTGAGTATTTTTAGGATTAAATTACTTGGCTTGGTCGGCGTTTTTTCCCATTGAGCCAATGCAACGCTGATATTGTCGCAATGCCGCCCTCCATGCTGCAAAGCCATGTTCACGAGTTGCTCAGGGCCGTCCTGATCCACTGGATGCGCCTGAAGAATGGCCGGGATCTGATCTTTTGCAATGGCGGGCCAGAGGCCATCGCTGCAGAGCAGAAACATGTCGCCAGGTTCCAGGGTGTCGGCATGAATATCGGGGGCCTGTTTTTTAATGCCGCCCAGGCGTTTATAGAGCTGATTTTGTAAAGATCTGGCTTCCAGGCTATTTTCCTTTATGGCGTCCTGATCGATCATCAATTGCCGCACTGAATGATCCAGCGTCTGATGGATCAACCGGCCTTGCCGGTAATGATACAGGCGCGAGTCGCCGACATGGGACCAATAGGCCCGAAGCTTGTCGATATATAGCAGGACACAGGTGGTGCCGGGTGCTGAAGAAGCATCCGTCCCAAGCTGGTTAATCCGGTCATGGGAGTGACTGCAGATGTCCTCGAGAAACCGTTCAGGGTCGCGGATTTTGTTGTTTTTGAATGCCTGTTCAGCGGTGTCCACGACAATTTGCGCGGCCTGATCGCCATTGGCAATTCCGCCCATGCCGTCAGCGACAACCAGCAGATGCCTTTTGCCGTTTTTGGCATGGAATAGGCCTATGCGATCCTGTTGCTCGCTTCGCTTACCTATGTTGATTGCTTGTCCGAATTTCCAGGACATCAGTGACGTCTCCTTAATTGTAAAGTTGTCATCCGTTCTTTAATCAAAGATGGATTTGATTTTTCCGAACAGGCGCCCGGGGGCGTCCTTGAAGGCATTGGTTTTTTTTCTGAGCGCTAATAATCGGGATGACGTCGGATTAATAGCCAGACCTTTATTAATATTTGTTCTGGCCGAACTGTAATCAAAACGGTTCAGATTGGACTCAGCCAGATCCGCATAGGCATTCGCGACTTTAAAGCGGCCCTGCTGTGCTTCGGAATTGTTGGGGTCCAGAAGCAGGGCTTCATGAAAATAGAACATGGCGTTATGTCTTGAAGGTGAAGTCAGCCTGAAAGTGCGCAGCGCCTTTTGCGCTTCGGAGAGATAATTCTCTATTTTCCCTTGCATAGCCGCGAACAAGGAGGCGGTGCGTTGTTTTCCCTGGTTTGCGATAGTGTTATCAGGGTCCAGATCAACTACTTGATTGTATACGTCGTATGCCTGTTTCAGCGTTGGCAGGGATAAATCCGGCGTGCCCAGCAGCATTTCCGCTTGCGCCAGCAGCTGTTGAATCCTGCTTTCGTCCAACAAAACGGGAGCCGTCTCGGGTGTGGCGCTTTCATCCGGGGCGGTATCGGCTAAAGCGAGCTCTGGCGAGGCCGGCCTGGTATCAGGATAAGCATAAAAATAGAGCGCGGCCGATAACAGGACAACGCCTGTCAGGCCTGGCCATAGGGCCTTGTACAGGCGTTTGCTTGATAAGGTTGCGGACAGCGGGCTGTCAACCTGTGCCTTGGCTTTTTTCTCAGCGGCGGCAATGAGGTTGCCGAGCTTTCGGGTCAGCGCTTGAGGGGAGGCGGGGTTCCGGCGTTGTTCAAGAAAACTGACCAGCTCGGCGGCGGAGCCAAACCGGTCATTGGCATCCCGGGCAATCATCAAGTCCAATAACGGCTGGTATTTTGCCAGGTTTTTAGGCAGGGGCGGGGCCTCGGTCGTCAAATGCGCGATGATGATTTCAATGGGGGAGTCGCCCAGAAACGGTTTCTGGCCGGTCAGCATTTCGTAAAAAATAATGCCGAGGCTATAAATATCCGTTCTCGAATCGAGGGGCTTCTGCCCGGCTTGTTCCGGACTCAGATAATAAGGGCTGCCGATAGCCGAGCCGTCCATCGTCAGTGAGGCATCGGCCTGTAGCTGTTTGGCCACGCCGAAATCCGTCAGGACCGGCGTGCCGTTTTTTCTGAACAGGATGTTTTCAGGCTTGATGTCCCGGTGGATGATGCCTTTCTGGTGTACAACATCGAGACAATGCGCAATCAGTTTGATCAGCCGTATCGCTTCATCCGGCGGCAAACCGGCAGCGATGCGCTGTTTGAGATCCCCGCCATCGATATATTCCATGGCCAGAAAGCATTGGCCATTGACCTCGCCCAGGTCATGAATGGTAATAATGTTGTGGTGATTCAATGAGGCGATGATCCGGCCTTCATTGAAGAACCGCTTGATCTGCGCGTCAGTATCGAATTTTTTCAGAATTTTTAACGCGACGGGACGGTCAAGGGATTTCTGCGTCGCTAAAAAAACAGAAGCCATGCCGCCTTCGCCTAATAGCGTCTGGATCGTGTAGCCGGGAACCTGGATAGTCAATGTCGGGTTTTCACTGTTGCATAAAAGGAGTTAACGCCCTTGATTGGCAACTCATCATTTATTGGTGAAGTGAAGCTTTATGCCGCGGATTTCGATGTCGTCGCCGGGCTTGAGTTTTACCCTGCCTTTGATCGGGGTGCCGTTATGGCGGGTTTTGCCACGTTTTTCCGGAACCAGATAATAACCGTCGCTTTGACGAACGATTTTGGCGGCGATTTGAGGCGCAAACCAGCCGCCGGTCTGGAGGTCGCAATCAGGAGATTTGCCGACGCTGAAGCGGGGTTTTGATAATCTGAATGTCCGACCGGCCATGACGCCGCTTGAAACTTCAAGGCAAGCGTTATTGGCCTCCTTTTCCTTGAGCAGGGTTTCCAGTTTGGAAACATCGACTTCCACCGTAGCCGACTGATTGCTTTTTTCGATGCTGGCTGTCGAATCCGGGGTTACGACGGCGACCGGCAAATCCACCCCGATGAAGCGCAGCCTGTGCTTGAAAATAATGATTTCATCGCCGAACTTCAATTCTTTCTTCGAGATTCGCTCGCCGTTGACATAAACGCCATTTTTGCTGTCGAGGTCATGAATGGTGTATTGATCGCCGTTCTTGATGATCTCGGCATGATTGCCTGAAACGCCGGCGTTATCGATGACCACGTCATTGTCCTGATGACGGCCGATACGAGTGATGAGGGTGTTCACTTGATGTTTGGATTTGAGTTCGTCGTTAAAATAAATATTCAGGTAGCCCATGGCGGAGGAATTTGTCTTGCACAAAAATAGGAACTTAAAAGTATAGGATAAAAATGATGTTTTGACCTTTGTCCGCCTCCAGACCGGGAATAAAAACAGGCCGTTCAGGTAAAAAATGAAGCAGACGGGACTTGTCGGACATTCGCAACTTCTGTGACAGGAGGTCGCGAATGTGAACAAACAGGCCAACATATTTACTGATGTTGCCCCGGATATTTCATGAAACCAAAGACGACCCCGCGAATGCGGTCGTTCGTGTCCTTTGTGGTGAAATAGTCAGGTTACTGAAGACGGCAAATTCGAGAAAAGAGCCGGTCAGCCGGTCCCGCGCGCATCGATCAACTCCGCATAGCCTTCTTTATAGCCGGGATAGCGGAACTGGTAGCCCAGTTCTTTCAGACGCCGGTTAAGGCACCGTTTGTTCATGACCGCATCGGCGCCGGTCGCCTCGGCGACAGGCGGCGCGCAATGCAGGCGTTCGGCCAGCCATGAGACGACTTCCCATAGCGGCGCGGGATCATCGTCGCTGGCCAGATAACAGGGTTCCAGTCTGCGGCCCGCCAGTCGTTGATTCAGAAGAAAAGCCAACACGTCCACGCAATCCTGCTGATGGATGCGGTTGGTGAAATAGGGCGGCTCTTTTTGAATGACGGGGGATTGCGCGGCTTTTCTCAGCAGCGATTCGCGGCCCGGACCGTAAATGCCGGAAAAGCGCACGATGACCGAATCGGGGCTTGATGCGATCAGCCGTTGTTCGGCCCCCCGGATCAGCCGGCTCGTGATCGCCCTCGGTTCGGCCGGCGAGTCTTCATCGACCCATTCGCCCCGGGTCTGCGCGTAGACGCCGGTGGATGAGACAAAAAACCAGGGGCACCGGGGCAGCCTCGTCAGCAGGCGGTTCAGGCCGGTCTCGTATACGGCGCGATAGTCCGACTCAGTGCGGCCATCCGGCGTGACGATGAAAAACGCCTGGTCGAAATCCGCATCCAGCGCATCGAGCCCGGCGCCGGTCGCGATGTCGGCAGCTGCAAAACGGATTCGGTGGTCATGGGACGGCGGGCGGCGTTTGAGGCCGGTCACCTGATGGCCTTGATCGGACAGCACATGAGCCAGGCGCATACCCAAATCGCCGCAGCCGACAATCAGTAACTTGGCCATGGCTATAGCTGATTGATCAGCCGCAATTCCTGAGGGTAGGGCGACAGGTAATAGGATTCATCGATATAGGGATCGGGCGATTTGCGGAAGTGGTGCTTCAGCAACGTCAACGGCACAATCAGCGGCAGTTCGCCTTGGCGGTATCGTTCGATGATTTCGCAAAGCTCGGCTTTGTCGTCGGCGCTCAGCTCTTTTTTCAGATAGCCCTGGATATGCTGGAGGACATTGACATGGTTGCTGCGGCTGGCGACTTTCCGGAGCGTCGTCATCAACAGCAGAATATACCGGTCGGCAACCTGTTCGATATTGTCCTGGGCGGCGCCGGCGACCAACTGGCCCAGTTCGCGGTAATCGCCGTGGCTCATGATGATCAGCTTATGCCGGGCATGAAAACGGGTCAGGCTGCGTGCCGTCAACCCTTCCGCCAGCATCAGTTTCCAGCGGTACAGCACATAGATGCGCTGGATGAAATTCTCGCGCAGGCCGGCGTCGCCCAACCGGCCTTCTTCTTCCACCGGCAGCAGCGGATTATTGCGCATCATGGTTTCGGCATAAATGCCGACGCCGTCCCGTCTGGGGATATTGTCGGCATACACCTTGACCCGCTCCATGCCGCAGCTTGGCGAATCCTTTTTCAGAATATAGCCGCATAAATCGGCATGCTGCGAGGTCAATTGCCCGGCATGGTCGCGCAATCGCTCCGTTACATCGATTTCGGGGTTTTTAACGCCGATGCAGCGTATCTCGCCATTGACCCTGACCAGGTGGATCGTCGGGCGCGGCGTGCCGAGGCCGATCTCGACTTCCGGGCAGAACGGCCGGAAGTCGAAATATTCGCTGAGCGTGCCGGTGATATAGGCATCCCGTTTATGACTGCCGTCATAACGGACGTTGTGACCGAGTAAACAACTGCTGATACCGATGGGAATTTTTTTCATGACATTTATCATTCAAATAGCCTGGACGGGGGAGCGGTGTAAATCGGCAAGGGATTTCGGCAGGCCGGCCTAGCCAATCCGGCTTAGGTCTCCGATTGTCATTGACACCATTGATCTTCGCACGGGACGCCGTCATGGTCGCCGTCCGTTTCCTGATTTGGGCAATTTTGCAAAAAGAAAGTTGCTTCTTCGCAAGAAGTCATTTGCGGGCAACGGTTCCGGCCGTCGCAGGTGAATCCGGAGTTTTTCGATGATGCGCCGGTATCGGCATGACGGTCCGCAGCGGCTATTTGAGATGACGTTTCGCCAGCGGTTTCGTCAGGCAAAGGCAGGGATCTGATGGCATTAAGGCTCGCATCTTCCCGGGGCGCGGTTCTGGCCTTTAATTTCATGGTCCAGTCCGAGTCCTTGTCTATTGAAAACTGTTCTGCGTCCTGGGCGCATTTCGAGGTTGAATAGATCGTTTTGCCGTTGACGACGCATTTATAAGCGGCGTGAACGTTCAGAGTGAATATCGATAAGAGGAGTGTCAGTAATAATTTCATTTTTTTATTGTAATCAGTCGATGAGCAGGAGCCGCCCTCGGCATGGTTTTAAAATAATTAATGGCTGTGAATGCGCTGGATTCAAAAACGCTTTGCATGGGCAATACGGGGCCGGTCGGAACAGGTCGGCCGTATTTTGAGCCTCGCTGACCGGTCAATCCGCCTTGTGGTATTCCACAATCCGCTCAACCTCGCTTTTCGATCCTAAAACCACGGGCACGCGCTGATGCAGTCCCGTCGGTTTGAGGTCGAGTATGCGCTCGCGTCCGGTCGAGCAGGCGCCGCCGGCTTGTTCGATGATAAAACCGACCGGATTGGCCTCGTACATCAGGCGCAATTTGGCCGGTTTGGCGGGATCGCGTAAATCGAATGGATACAGGAATACGCCGCCGCGGGTCAGAATCCGGTAGACCTCGGCAACCAGGGATGCGACCCAACGCATGTTGAAATTTTTACCGCGCGGGCCTTCCTCGCCTTGCAGGCATTCATCGATATAACGCTGCACAGGCGCTTCCCAGTAACGCTGGTTCGACATGTTGATGGCAAATTCGCAGGTCTCGTTCGGAATGGTCATGTTCGGGTGGGTCAGGATGAATTCGCCGATGTCCTGGTCGAGGGTGAAGCCGTTGACGCCGTGCCCGGTGGTCAGCACCATCATCGTCGACGGACCGTAGAGCACGAAGCCGGCGCAAACCTGGTCGCTGCCTTTTTGCAGAAAATCCTCCAGGGTCGGATCGACGCCTTCCCGGCAGCGTAGTATCGAGAAAATGGTGCCGACGGTCAGGTTGACGTCAATGTTGGAAGAGCCGTCCAGCGGATCGAACAGGGCCAGGTATTTGCCTTTGGGATACTGGCCCGGGATTTTGATGATATCGTCGACCTCTTCCGATGCCATGCCGGACAGGTGCCCGGTCCAGTTCAGGGCGTTGATCATGATGTCGTTGGTGATGATGTCCAGTTTCTTCTGGACCTCGCCCTGCACATTCTCGGATTCGGCGCTGCCCAGCACGCCGATCAGGTCGCCCCGGTTGACCAGATGCGATATCTTCTTGCAGGCGGTTACGATATCGTTGAGCAATAAAGTGAAGGTGCCCGATACGCCCGGCAACTCGCGCTGCTGTTCGATGATGAACTGGGTCAGAGTGATACGATTAGCCATGGTTATATCTCCGTTTTAAGCGTTGTGTTTACAGCTTGGCCGGTAGCTCGGCACTGTAATATGATGTGTTCAGCCGGTTGACTAGCCGAAAGTCGAGCCATTCCAGCCCCAGTATTCGGCCGGACAATTGCTGAACTCGATGTAAACACGGTCGGCCGGGATCTGTAAGGCATCGTTCAATAACTGGCAGAGCGATGACGAGATGGCCTTGGCCTGCGCCGACGTCAGGCCGATGCTTTTACACTCGGCATACGCCAGTGTCTGATCGCTGCCCGCGAAAAGCATGGCCTTGCCGCCTTCTATTTGCACCATGACATAGCGCTCCGGTTTGCCGGTCTGTTGCGCCATCAGTTTTGATAATTGATCCAGCAATTGCGGCGCTTGTTGATCAGGGATGGTTTTGTTGGTGTTTAATTTCAGCAAGGGCATGGCTCTGGCTCCGAAAGTGTTTGCGTTATAAATTCTGGACTAAAGTTTATCTTAAAAAGCCGGTTAGTGAATATGATTCGCCAATCCGTCTGGTTTTTATGTCCAATAAATGCGATGCTCTGTTTCATACATACTTAGGTAAACCGATGACTATCAAATCACTTTTTCATGCGGGTTTTATCACGATGACTTTACTTACAGCCAGCCATGCCGGCGCCTCCGGGAAAAAATTGGCCCCTTGTCCGAACAGCCCAAACTGCGTGTCAAGCCAGGCCGCGGATGAGGCGCATTTTATCGAACCGTTTAAAATCGACGGTAAAGCGGACAATGCCTGGGCGGCATTGAAACAGGCGCTTACCAGCCAGAGCCGCACGGTTATTACCGATGAAACCGAGCATACCCTGCACGCGCAGGCGACCAGCCTGGTTTTCCGTTTTGTCGATGATATCGATGTCCTGCTCGATGCCGAGGCCGGGCTGATTCATGTCCGTTCCGCCTCGCGCATCGGCTACAGCGATCTGGGCGTCAACCGCAAGCGGGTAGAGAAGCTGCGGCATGCCTTGCGGGAAGTTGGCGTTATTGAGTGAGACGTCGAGCTGGTAATTTTATGTCCGGCCCAGTGCCTGACGTAATGCCGACGCCAGGTCAGGGTATTGAAACTCGAAACCTTGCGCCAGCAGGCGTTCCGGCATGACGCGCTGACTGCCCAGTACCAGTTCCGACATTTCTCCCAACAAGATTTTTAACAGCCCGGCCGGAACCGGCAGCAGGGCGGGGCGATTCAGGCAGCGCGCCAGGGTTTGCGTAAACTCGAGATTGCTGACCGGATGGGGGGCGGTTGCGTTATAGGCGCCTTGCATGGAGGTGTCGGTGATCATGGTCTGGGCTATCGCAATCCAGTCCTCGCGGTGTATCCAGGACATCCATTGCCGGCCGCTGCCCAGGCGGCCGCCCAATCCCAGGCGGAACGGCAGCAACAGGCGTTTCAGCAGGCCGCCGCCTGCCGCGATAACCAGGCCGGTCCTGATCAGGCAGACCCTGACGCCGAACTGTTCGGCTTTTTGCGCCGCCTGTTCCCAGTCGGCGCAAAGCCGGTGCGAGAAATCCGGGTTCGGCGCCGATTGTTCGGTCAGCACGGTATCGCCCTGATCGCCATAATAGCCGATAGCCGAACCGCTGATCAGCACATCCGGCTTGACCGCCATGCGTTCAATGCCGTCAATAAGCTGTCCGGTCAGATTGATGCGGCTGTCCCTGATCAGCTTCTTTCTGGCCTCGGTCCAGCGCGCGTCAAAGATGGGTTCGCCGGCCAGATTGATGATGACCTGATAGGCGTCTTCGGCTTTAAGCTGCTTCAGATCGCCCAGCGCCGCTACGCCGGGGCCGCAGATCGCGGCCACTTTGTCGGGATTGCGACTTAAAACGGTGACGGCATGCCCCTGCCGGGTCAAATGTTGCGCCAATGCGCGGCCGATAAAGCCGGTTCCGCCTGTGATCAATACGTTCATGGTCCTGTCCTCATAGTCTTTTCTGTTTTAAACGGGTATGGCTTTTGTTAATAGAGTCAATAAAATCGGATAAATTGCTTGTTTAATCTCTTAAATACACTGCCTGCCGGTGTAATAATATTGTTCACCTATTGTTCATATATGGATTGACAAAAAGTTGGGCAGGTCGGTAATTTATTAAGTTTCGACTTTATGAGGCTCATTTTTTATTCAGGATTGGGGCCGAGTGAGGATTTTTTATTGTGAACAAGGGTCGAATTTTCAGGGCACGTCAAACGCCCGATTGATTGGTTCGTCTTGTTTATTATGTTCTTGGTTTTAAAGAATTTTAAACAATCCTCCTCGATAAACCCTCCTTGGTTTCCTTTAAGGAGGGTATTTTTTTACTCTATGAATGGCGAAGCAGATGAGTAATGGTATTCCATCAAAAATATTTCAAGGCGTTAAATTTCTCCTGACGGCTAATTTTTATCTTTCCGTGATTGTGCTAATGATGGGGAGTATTTCATCACTATCGGGCAGCGATGTAATTTTCGATTTTAGTACGGATTTTTATAATCCACTGCTTAATAATCTGCGCATCATGATGATTTATATGGCTATTTCCGAAATAGGAATTTGTGTCTACGGTATTTTAAGAAAAAAGTTTCAAGCGATTATTCTGACCGGCTTTTTCCTGGTTTTGATTACCGGATCATTGGAGTTTTATGGACAAATCAACAATATACCGATTGATCCGGATTTTCCGCTGTTTTTTTTATATATCGGTTTATCGCATATCTTGTTCGGCGTGCTGGCGAATATAGAAAAAGCCTTGGCAGCCGGACATGAAGACTAGGTATAACTTTTCAGTTAGGATTAGCGAATATCAGTGGCGGGTTTTAACCTCGCCATTATCCCGTCATCCCGATGCGAAACGTTCTGCCCGGGTTATCGTTTAACCAAAGGCTTGATCGTATTTCGGCAATGTGGATATCAGTATGAACGATTCAGGGACAAGGTCATGCATCTGCCGGACGGGTAAACGCATCGCCGGGATGGTTGCTCTGCTTTTATTGGCCGCATGTACCGAATCCGCTCTATTTGCAGTGAATTCACTGGCCAGAACCGATAACTTTGCCTTAGTCGAAGATATCGCCTATGGCCGGCACCCGATGAACCGGCTCGATATGTATTTGCCCGGTCAGGACCAGGCGCCGCGTGCCACGGTGGTCTTTTTCTATGGCGGCTGCTGGGGCGGATGCGAGACCAAGAACAAAGAGCACTATGTCTTCGTCGCCCAGGCCCTGACCTCGCACGGCTATGCCGTGGTGATACCGGATTATCGGCGCTATCCGGAAGTCAAATTCGACCGGATTATTGACGATGCCAGGCGCGCTGTCGAATGGCTCAAGGCGAATGGTACTGAGTACGGCGCGGATTCCGACGCTATTTTTCTGATGGGGCATTCGTCCGGCGCGCATCTGGGCGCCATGTTGACGCTTAACGAGGACTATTTGTCGCCTGAAACCTATCAAAGCCTGAAAGGATTTATCGGCCTGGCGGGGCCTTACGATTTTTTACCCTTTACCGAAGCTTATCAAAAGGCAGTGTTTGGTCCGGAGGAAAAATATCCCGCTTCGCAACCGGTCAATTTTGTCCAGGGCACGGAACCGCCCTTGCTTTTACTGTATGGCAACAATGATGCCACGGTAAAACCGATCAATATCAAAAGCCTGAGCGATAAAGTCAGGGGCGCGGCAGGTTGCGTGGAGACACGCTTATATGATGACCTCGATCATATCGATCTGTTGGCGGCGCTGGCCTTGCCGTTACAGGGCATGGAGCCGGTTTTGCCGGATATTATCGAATTTATCGGTTATTATGCGCAGCCGTACGCAGCCTGCAAAACCGTATTAACCCATGGATAGTAAATAGTCATGATTAATTAACTCAGGCTATCCATTTTAAATAGCAAAGTCAGTCGATACTTAAGCCCTATATTAATACCGGCACTATTAATTTTCTCTCGATATCGTATTTAATCAGGCTTGCCTTTATTCAAGCATACGCCTCGCTAAAACTAGGCTCAAATACTCCTGGCATGATAAAATCTGCCGTTTTTTTAATCAGGCCTGATGCCTGATTTTATTAATCCGGCTATTTTCGCTGTACGTTTATACGTTAAGCCTAAATTAAAAAAGCGATGTTAGATTTATTTTGTGCTTGAGAAAATTATCATAATGAAATTGCGTATATTATTTGCCTTATCGATTGCATTATCAGTCATCGGCGGCAAGGCCAATGCCACGACCTATAACTGGCCGGAAAATCCGAACGATACTGTCATTACCGAGTATCCCGATGGCGTGCCTTTAACCCGGGCGGAGCAAGACGAGACCTTGCTGGACGTGGCCAGGCGTTTTCATCTGGGACAAACCGAAATCGTACGCCTGAATCCGGACCTCGATCGCTGGCATGTCAAAAAAGGCGATATTATCCGTATTTCCAACAGGCGTATTCTGCCGGATTCACCACACAAGGGCATTACGCTGAATATCTCCGAATACCGCATGTATTATTATCCGCCGGCAGTAAAGGGCATGCCAAGACAGGTAATGTCTTATGCCCATGGCGTCGGCAGGCAGGACTGGAAAACGCCGTTGGGCGAAACCAAGGTTTCCCGCAAGGTTAAAGATCCCTCATGGTATCCGCCTGAATCGATCCGGCGCGAACACGCGGCCAACGGCGATCCTTTGCCGGCAGTCGTGCCGCCGGGGCCGCACAATCCACTCGGCCAGTTTGCGCTGTATCTGGCGTTGCCCGGCGAATACCGCATACACGGTACCGATATCGATAAAATTTTCGGCATCGGCATGCAGATCACGCACGGTTGTGTACGCACCTATCCCGAGGATATAGAGGAACTGTACAATCAGGTGCCGGTAGGTACGCCGGTTTACATTGTTAAACAGCCGATTAAAGTGGGATGGCTGGAGAACAAACTCTATATTGAGGCGCATCCTGATTTGGAGGGCGAGGAAATGACGCGTGATCAGCGTTTTGATATGGCGCTGGACCTTATCCGGAAAGCCAATGACGGCGAGTTGCCCGAGTTTGATCAGCAAATCCTGAACGACGCGCTTACCCGACTGGTCGGCGACCCGGTAGCCATTTATGAAAGATTGCCGTTCCTGCCGGGAGAGGAGGGTGTAACCGTGCAGCAAGACCTCGGTAATCACCCGGTTATGACCAAGTATTATCGCGGCCCGCAAAATCCGCCTTCCTTTTAACGGTTATCAGTTTGATTATTCGGTGCGTCTTGCCGGCGCACCGAATAGGCCATTTCGAAGGCTGTCGTTCAACACCGATACAAGCCAGTGGTCCATTCCCGAGACTGCTTTGCGGCATGCCGATATGTAAGCCCTGGTCGTAATTAATCATTTGGTAAACCCTCGACTATGCCGGGGAGACTTTCATAGGTTTTACTCGTTCCCGCGCTCCTGCTTAATGGGCATTACTCCCACGGAAACGGCCTTAACCTGAAGGGATATAGGGTGTTATTTTTAGCCGAATCCGCCTCTATCAGGTGTCTGAATCAGTTGTTCGCGTAACATCAGTTTATAAACAGAATGAAGCATTCCGCTCATCTAAAAATTAACAAAAATAAAATTCACAACATTTATATAGAAATCGCTATCATATCGTTCACTGGTGAGAAGTGAGCGCAAGCCTACCAATCGATATTATTTGATTTTAAGAGGATTTCATGAAGCAGTTGCTGTTATGGATTTGGTTTTCCGTGTTGTTAATGAGTGGTCAGGCAATGGCCGCGGATCAGCCGAAAGTCGTGGATAAACCGGCAACTGCGGATCAGCCGAAAGCCGTGGATAAACCGGCAAGCACGGATCAGCCGGAAATCGCGGATAAGCCGGTAAAAACAGATCAGCCGAAAGCCGCGGATAAACCGGCACAAACAGATCAGCCGGGGGTTTCGGATCAGCCGGAAACCGAAGATCAGCCAGCAGCCGAGGACCAGGCGGAAAACACGGATAAGCCGATAGCAGAGCTTCAGCATAAGGAGAATGCGCCCGCTATCCCGTTCAATGAAAGATTGCAATGCGCGGCTTTCAGTCCCTATGTAGGAGAGCTCAGCCCCGATTACGGCGCTCATCCGTCCCGGGAATTAATCAATGAGTTGCTCGACAAACTGGTCGAGGAAACGCCCTTCCGATGCATCATGACATACGGCGTGATGAATGGATTGGAGTATGTCTTTGCCGCAGCCGAGGCGCGAAATATCAAAGTCATTGCCATCATCTGGCTGGATGATGATGTGGATGTCAATACGCAATCCATTCACAGCGGTATAGAAGTCGCCCGGGCTTTTCCGCAAACGATCGTAAAACTGAGCTGCGGTTCCGAAGTCAGAACGCGGCACGGCAATGCCTTTGACGGTGAGATCACACGCTGTATCGACAGCCTGCGCCAGGCCGGCGTGACTCAGCCTATCACGACGATAGATACCTGGTGGGAATGGTGCAACCGGTCACGGCCTTGTCGACCCAGCAGTTTCGGCAAAACCGTGGACTGGATAGGCACTAATATTTTTCCCTGGTGGGAAAATAAACATTCAGCCATCTTCCCTTGTACGACAGCGAAAAAAGCGCCCGATTTTCATATTGCGCGGCTTAAGGAACTGCGGAAAACCTATCCCAAAAAAGACGTGATTTTGACCGAATTTGGCTGGCCTAATGGACCGGCAGGCGGCACGGAATACAATATTCATACCCGGCAGCATTGCGGTGTGGCCGGTAAGAAAAATCAGCTGAGCGTCGTCGAGCAGACCTTTAAAAAGCTGGCTAAAAACAACTGGTCGGGCGTGGTTTTTGAAGCATTTTCGGAAAACTGGAAGCCCAGCAATGAAGGCAGTTTCGGCAGCTACTGGGGCATTTGTGAAGGAACGTCGCCTTATGCTTGCGCCAAGGAATTAAAGATCAGTCCTTCAAACGCCAGCCCTTCGAAAAAATAGCGTGGCATCGCCGTGAAGCGCAATATAGCGCCGCACGGCGATGCACTTCTGAATATTACACCATGAAGAGCGCGAAGGTTTTGAAATTCAAATGCCTGCCAATGTTTCCGTAGGAATTCATGACGTGACGGGAGAAAATGGCAACATCTTGATTTACTTCGTGTTTTCTGTGTCCTCTGTGATTAGTTATTAATTGAGGTTAAATTACCGGTCTGAGAGGTCCGATACCCGTTATCGGGAATAATGTCTTTTTTGAGCTTAAAGCGCGGAGTAATTTCAAAAAAATAAAGTCCAATTCGGTATTTAACACAAACGTGTTACAGACACGTTTTTTTATTGTTTCATATCAAGCAACCAACGGGACTTTATCATGCCATCCAACGCCGAACTACAAGCCAGACTAGCCGCCGCCCTGGAAGCTAAAGGCCCGAATTACCAACCTCGCACGCATCATCTGGAAAACGGCAAGCCGGTTTATATCAACCGGCTGATTTTCGAAGACTCTCCCTATCTGTTGCAACATGCCCATAATCCGGTGGACTGGTTTCCCTGGGGCGATGAGGCCTTTGCCAAGGCCCGGCTGGAAAACAGGCCGGTTTTTCTTTCGATCGGCTACGCCACCTGTCACTGGTGCCATGTCATGGAAGAGGAAAGCTTTGAAAGCCTTTATGTTGCCAAAATCCTGAATGACAATTTCATTTCCATTAAGGTGGACAGGGAGCAGTACCCCGATATCGATCAGATCTACATGACGGCCGTCACCTTGATGACAGGTCACGGCGGCTGGCCGATGTCGACCTTCTTAACCCAGCAAGGCAAACCTTTTTTCGGCGGCACTTATTATCCGGCGGAAACGTTTGCCGACCTGTTGCTGCAAATCATGAAAGTCTGGAACAGCCAGCAACAGACGCTGATTGACCAGGCCGAACAATTAGCCGAGGCGGTGGACCGTGTCACGGCCGCGGAGCACCAGCTCAGCACATTGGAATCCTCGGCCATGCAGGCGGCGGTCGATCAGTTGATGGAACGTTACGATGCCCAGGATGGCGGCTTTGGCCCGGCGCCGAAATTTCCGAATGAGCCGGTCCTGTTGCTGTTGCTGCATGCCTATGAACGCAGGCCGGAACCGGCGCTGATTGCCGCCTTGAATCACACGCTGTCGGCGATGGCGCAGGGCGGGATTTATGACCAGGTCGGCGGCGGCTTTCACCGGTATGCCACCGACAGTCATTGGCTGGTGCCGCATTTTGAAAAAATGCTCTACAACCAGGCTTATCTCGCCAGGATCTATGTCAGAGCCCATGATTTAACCGGCCACCCGCTGCATGTCCGCATTGTCAAACAGACGCTCGATTACGTATTGCGCGAAATGACAACCGCCGAAGGCGTGTTTTATTCCGCGACCGATGCCGACAGCGAGGGCCATGAAGGCGCGTTTTTTATCTGGACGCCGGATGAAATCAAGGCTCTGCTGCCGCCTGACGATGCCTGGTTCGTTATTCACACCTTCGGCCTGACGCCGCAGGGCAATTTTGAAGGCAAGAACATTCCGCATTTGCAGTGTCCGTGGGAGGAAGTCGCCAGGGAAGAGGGCGTTAGTCTAGAACACTTGTTCCGCCGGCTCGATCCGCTGCTGGAAAAACTCAGGCAACACCGCGCGCAACGCATACCGCCGCTGACCGACAATAAAATCATTGTCGCCTGGAACGCCATGCTGATTACCGCGCTGGCCGAGGCCGGAGACAGACTGTCCGAGCCGCGCTATATCGATGCCGCCAGGCATGCGGCCGGCACGCTCTGGAAGAAACAACGGCCCAGGGACGGCGTGCTATGGCGGGTCAGTCTCGATAACAAAGCATCGATTCCCGCCCGCCAGGACGACTATGTGCATTTTAGCGAAGCGTTACTGGCGCTTTATGACGTGACCGGCGAGCCGATGTTTCTGTTGCAGGCCCAGGCGCTGGCCGACGAAATGCTGGACAAGTTTTTGGACAGTGCTTCCGGGGCCTTGGTCATGGGACGCGAGCGGCTGTTATTCAGGCATCCCAAGGACAGTTACGACGGGGCGCTGCCTTCCGGCAATGCGGTTGCCGTGCGTGTGCTGTCAAGACTGGCCAGACGTACGGGAGAGACGGCCTATGCCGACGATGCGGCAAAAATTGTGCAGGCGTTTGCCGACAATATCAATCGACAGCCTTCGGCGTATGCTTATCTGTTGGCGCAACTCGATGAGATGCGGAATGGCGAGATCGGGCCGCGCCAATACGCCGCGCGCGGGGCCGTTAAAATTGAAGCAAGGCCGGTCGAACAACAGGGCAAAAGCACGGTGGCAATCGATCTGAATATCAGGGACGGCTGGCATATCAATGCCCATCAACCCGCGCGGCAAGCGCTGATCGCTATGGAAGTCAAGCTGTTAAACGATTCAGCATGGACTGTCGATACCGTGACTTATCCCGATCCGGTCCTAAAGACGCTGGCATTCGACAAAGATACCCTGGCGCTTTATCAGGGACAGGTACGGATACGAGCCGAACTGTCGCGTCATGACAGCGAAACCCGCGAGCCGCTTAAGTTGAGCCTGCAGCTTCAGGCCTGCAGCCAGGAAGCCTGCCTGCCGCCGGAAACGGTGAACCTAACGGTCTATTAGCAACTGTTCAATGTCGTCAATCATGGTTCTGTAGTCGAGATAATCGACGGCGACAGGCGAAATCCTGCCGTTTCTCACCAGGACCAGCGACGGATAAGAGCAAACGCCAAGGCTTCTTGCCGTTTTTATCTCCTGTTGCAACTGTAAGTCAATTTCACGGCTACGGTAGTCGCACTCAAATTGTGTCCGGTCCAGGCCCGCCTGAGCCGCGCATGCCAGTAATGTGGTATCGAGCGCCGGATTTTGAGCATATTGATAATAGGCATCCTGAATACAGGCCAGCAGTTTATCCTCAAATTCCACGCCTTGTTTTCTCGCCGCCAATAATGACCGGCAGGCCGGATAGGTCGAGCGGATTGGCGTGTTGTCGCGCCAGAAGTCGAAATTGAATTTGACGCCCGGCACCGTTTGTTCGATGCGCTGCCAGGTTTGTTGTATGCTTTGTTGCAAGGCAGGCGGCATGGGCGTTGTCGAGTCGGCGGCCAGTCCGCCCAGCAGTGTTTGCAAATCTGTTTCCGGCGGCAAGGCCCGCTTCAGGCCGGCCAGGCTGGTTCTGAAAGCGTAACACCAGCTGCACAAAGGATCGTGTATATAATATAAAATTGCGTTCATTTTCATTCCTCTGACAGTTAGGAAACATGCCGGCTTTACATAAAATCTGCACACTCGCCGATCTTGAACCTGGCTTATGCCGGCAATTTAATTATACCGACGCCTCGGGCACCCTGATTGAAGCGCTGCTGGTAAAAACGGCCGGCACGGTCAGGGCCTATCAAAACGCCTGTCCGCATTGGGAGGTGGAATTGAACTGGCAGCCGCATGAATTTCTGAATCCGGAGCGGACGCATATCAGCTGCGCCATTCATGGCGCCTTGTTCAAGCTCGAGGACGGCTTGTGTGTTTTCGGCCCTTGCGTCAGACAGCAATTAAAGCCGGTTCCGGTTCGGGTGGTGGACGGGGCGATTTACTTGTCGATATCTTAGGCGGCCGCCCCGCGGCCTTTACTCTTTCACCATCTCGAGCTCTTTCGGGCGAATCAGTTTGCGTATATCGTCAACCACCAGATACAAGGACGGAATCAGGATCAGCGTGATCAACGTGGCGAACAGGATGCCGAAGCCCATGGAAATGGCCATCGGGATCAGCATGCGTGCCTGTCTCGAGGTTTCAAATATCATTGGCATGATGCCGCAAAAAGTGGTCAGCGTGGTCAGGATAATGGCCCGGAACCGTTGAATGGCCGCCGCCTTGATGATTTCGGCCGCTGTTTTGCTGCTGCCTTTTTGCAGGTAAATAGCATGGTCGATCAAGACCAGCGAATCGTTGACGACGACGCCCGACAGGGCCACGATGCCCAATACACTGATAATGCTCAAGTCATAATCCATCAACAAGTGGCCGAAAATGGCGCCGATAACGCCGAAAGGGATGCTGACGATGACGATAAGCGGCAGGACATAGCTTTGCAGCGGTATCGCCAGCAAGGCGTAGATGGCCAGTATCGCGAAGACGAAACTTAACTTCAGGCTGCCCATGCTTTCGGCCATATCCGCCTGCTGTCCTTCAAAGCTGTATTGCAAACCCGGATATTGTTCCAGAAGCCGGGGGAGTTCGGTTGCTTTCAGATCGTTTAAAATCTCGCCGGCCTTGCTTCTGGGGGTGACATTGGCTTTGACCTGCACATTCCGGCGGCCATGGTGCCGGTTAATCTCCATATAGGCATGGCCTCTCTCGATATGCACGACTTCGCGCAGGGGAATTTCCTTGCCCGTGCTGGTCCAGATCAGCAGGTTCTCGATATTCCGCTCGGAAATGCGTTCTTCCTTGGGCGGCCTGACCATGACCTTGAGTTCATTACGCCCGCGTTGCTGGCGCAGCACTTCGGCGCCATAGAAGGCGTTGCGCACCTGCCTTGCCACGCTTTGGGCGGTCAGACCCAGACTTTTGCCTTCCGGCAAAATGGTGAAATCCAGCTGCTGCTTGCCCGGACTGAAGCCATTGTCGACATCTTTCACGATCGGGTAGGCGCGTAGCGCATCGGCCAGCTGGTTGCTGGCTTTCTGGAGCAGTGTGATGTCCTGATGATTCAATTCTATGGTCAGGCTGGAGCCGGAACCGGGCCCGCCGGCATCCGATTCGAACAATAACGAGTCGACCCCGACGATGTCGCCGACCCGCTCGCGCCATTGCAGGTTGAACTGCTCGGTACTGATTATCTTTTCCCGTATTTCCGGCGCGGCCAGATAGGCTCTGATGAGGGCCTTGTGGCTTTCGCCGTCCTTGCCCACTTCTTTAAATATACCGCGTATCAGTTTATCGCCGTCTTTGATATCAGCAGTCGTCGCGCGTGCGGCGTCGACGATTTTTTGCGCCACCGCCTGGGTTTTTTCAATCGGCGTGCCATACGGCATCATGACCGTGACGCGGGCGAAATCCGCCTCGGTTTTGGGAAACATGGACATGCCCATGCGGCCGCTGAGGGCATAAGACAGTGTCGCGACCAATAATGAAAACGCGGCAATCAGGGTTAAATAGCGGTGCCTCAGCAGCAAATCCAGAAACGGTCCGTAGCTTTCCTGCACCCAGTGCTTGAAGGCACGGCTGAATCGCTGCTGCTGACAGTGAATCCAATACATCACGCCTGATTTTTCGACATCCTTTAAATGGCCGACGTGATTGGGCAGCACAAACAGGCATTCAAACAGCGACAGCAGAAAAACGACGATCACGACCATCGGAATCATGAAAAATATCTTGCCCATCATGCCAGGGATAAAAAACAACGGCATAAAAGTGGCGATATTGGTCAGAATGCTGAACGTGACCGGCGCGGCCAGATCGCGCGCGCCCTGTATGGCAGCCAACAAGGGCGGCATGCCTTGCTGGCGGTAGTGATAGATATTTTCACCGATCACGATGGCATCGTCGACGACAATACCCAAGGCGATGATAAAGGCGAACAGCGAGATCATGTTCAGCGACACGCCCAGCGCCGGCAAGATCAGAAACGAACCGAGAAACGCGGTAGGGATGCCCATCATGACCCAGAACGCCAGGCGCAGCTCCAGGAACAGGGCCAGGACGATAAAGACCAGTGCCAGGCCCATGGCGCTGTTGCGCATCAACAGGTCGACCCGTTGGGCGTATTGCTCGGAGGCATCGTAACGGATGTCGGCGCTCAGGCCGTCCGGCAGTTGCACATTGGCCCAGTCAATATGGCGCTTGACGGCCTCCGAGACCTGGATAGGCGTTTGCTCGCCGACACTGTAAACCTGCACCATGACCGCCGGTTCGTCATTATAATCGGCGGTGTAATCGGTATCCTCATAGCCATCGGTGATGGTGGCGATATCGCCGAGCAGCACCTGGCTGCCGTTGGCGGCTGTAATGATGGGGATGTGTGCAAACTGCTGTCCGTAATCCTTGCGCTCTTTCATGCGGATCAGGATCTCCCCGGTGCTGGTCTTGACGCTGCCGCCCGGCAACTCAACGCTGGCGTTCTGGATGCGTTGGGCGATCTCGGCTAAAGACAGACCGTAACGGCGCCGGTTTTCCTGAGGCACATCGATACTGATTTCCAGCGGCCTGACGCCTTCCAGTTCCACCTGGGTAATGCCGGGATCCTGCAGCAATCGGTCGCGGAATTGTTCGGCGACTTCATGCAGGACACGCTCCTGGGCATGGCCATGAATGACCAGCGTCAAAACCTGACGCTTGCGTGTCATCACGGTGATCTTGGGCTCTTCGGCATCGACCGGAAAGGTGGTGATGCGTTCGACTTCTTTTTGAATTTCCTGGGTCAGGCGTTGCAAATCGGCATCCGCCATGGCCTCGACCGTGACGGTGCCATTGCCTTCGCTGGCGACGGACCGGACCTCATCGATGCCGTCCAGGCCGCTGACGGCGTCTTCGATGGCGAGCAGCATGCCTTTTTCAACTTCTTCAGGGCTGGCGCCCGGATAGGCGATGCTGATGCTGACGGCATCGATTTCAAATTCGGGATAGACTTCCTGCTTGATTTTGGTTAAGAACATCAGGCCGCCCAGGATAAATGCCAGCATGAGCAGATTGGCCGCTACCGGATGGCCGGCCATCCAGCTGATCGATCCGGTGTATTCGATTTTTTTTGATTGCATAAGGATTATTGCCTGTCTGAACTGTCCGGTTCTTCGGCGCGGATACGCATGCCCTGTACCGGGGTGGCCAAATCGTTGGTGATGATGCGGGCATTGTCCGGAAGTTGCGCTTTATCGAGATAAATATAGCCTTGCTCGATCCAGGCCGGATTGACCGTGCGTATGTCCAGGGTCTGCTGATCGGTCATCAACCAAATTTGTCGGCCGTCATGCAAGACGGTTTCGGGCAGGCGGATGACATCGTGCAGCGTTTTGCCCTCGATCTCGACGCGCGCATAAGTGCCCAGCATTAATGGCGGCGCCAGTTTATTGGCGGGCTTCTGGCTCAGCGGGTCATCGACTTCGATGATCACCTTTGCCATGCGCCCCTCCTGCTCGATTTCAGCCTGCAGGCGCTTGACGACGCCAGTCCGGTAAACGTCTTTGCCCCAGCCTTTTTCATACGATACCTTGACCGGTGAGCCTTGCTCGCTATTGATGCCCGGAATTTGAATCCAGCCCAGCTTATCGACCGGTATCGAGGCGTTGATCCAGAAGGTGTCCGTGCCAACCAGTTTCGCCAGCGGCGTACCGGTTGAAAAAGCCGACATCCAGGCGCCTACGTTGGCGTTGCGGGTGGTGATGATGGCATTGAACGGCGCGACGGGACGCGTGCGTTCCAGATCCAGGTGCGCCTGTTTTAACGCCGCTTCGGCTGCGGCCAGCTTGGCTTTGGCGGCATTCAGATGCGGCTTGCGCAATACCAGTTCCTGCTCCTGGGGCGCCAGTTCGCCGCCCAGCAGCTGGAATTCGCGTTTGGAAATGGCCTGCTGTCCCAGTTCCATTTTCAGATCGAATTGCGCCTTGGCCAGCTCGCTCTCCCGTTGCTTGATGGCCAGCCGGTAATCGGTCGGATCCAGCTCGACCAGTTCCTCGCCTTCCTTGAGCATGCCGCCTTCAATAAAATGGGGGCTGACCCTGATTACCATGCCGCTGATTCTTGGCGTCAAATTGACGCTTTGCGAAGGGATGACATTGCCCATCGCATAGACGGCGGTTTGATGATCGATAACCGTTCCCTGCATGACCTCGACCAGTGGCGTAACCGGTTGAGGCGGTATGCGGCTGGCACGGGCCTGATGGGTCAGCCAGTAAAAAGACAAGCCGCCGGCCACCGCCATAATCAGCAGTGCGGGCAGTAGTTTTATCAGATGTTTATTCATGCTGCTTATTATCCTTGTAGTCATCGGCTTTTGCCATGGTATCGCCGATAGGAAAGCCGCCGGCCAGTGCCCGGTAAAGGCTGATGCGAAAATCGATCAGCTGCTGCTGCGCGCTCAAGCGGCTGCGTTCCAGGCCTTGCTGGCTCAGCAGGGCCGATAATACGCGCAGGAAATCCATGGCGCCGTAACTGTAACGTAAACGGATTTGTTCGGTGGCCTTGCGTGAGAGCTCGACCTGATTGTCAAGACGTTCGATCAGCCGGTGTTGCTGCTGTTCCTGAATAAGCGCATCCTCTACTTCCTGAACCGACTGGAGCAGGGCGGTTGCGTAATCATCCAGGGCTTCGGCCGAGACGGCCCGGTTACGTTCAACTTCGGCGATACGACGGCCGCCGTCGATTAACGGCATGACCAGATTGCCGGCGATGGTCGCCATCCAGTTGTTAAACAGCGATTGCAGGTCCGGCGCGGAGGTGTTCACGCTCGCGGACAGGCTGAGTTTGGGGAAACGGTCGGCAATGGCCGAGGCAATGCGTTGGTCGGCCGCTTGCACGAGGAAATAGGCCCGGCGTACATCCGGCCGCCGCTGCATCAACGCGGCGCTTAAGCCGGTGTCGGGGATAGGCGGCAGCGCGGGAAAACTGTCCTGGGGAGGAATCTCGACCGTACCGGGCGCTTTACCGATCAGTACCGCCAGGGCATTTTCCAGGACCTTGATGTTGGCGACGACGGTATGTCTGTCGCCGATCACGGATTCCAGCAGCTGGTTTTGCTGGAAGACATCGGCGGCTGTCGCCTGGCCGCCGCGAAACCGCGTGATGACGAGATCGGCATTGTCGCGGTTGATTTGTATTTGGCGCTCCAGCAGTCGGAGTTGATTGCGCTGTTCGATCAGGCGGTACCAGGTGCTGGCAATTTCGGCGGTCAGCGAAATCGCGATGCTGTCTACATCTTCCCGGGCGGCGTTGGCATCGAGCTCCGCGGCATGAATATTGGCGCGGATGCGGCCCCACAGATCCAGTTCATAGCTGGCCGCCAGGCCGAAGAGATAGTTATTGGTGGACAGGCGTGAATTAGACCTTTCCGAGGCGCTGAATTCGCCGTTTAGCTGCGGAATGAGTTCGGCGCCGTTTATTTTTGCGATCGCTCTGAACTGTTCAAGGCGGTTGAAGACGGCCGACAGCGTGAAGTTTTCGCTCATCGCCTGATCGATGAGCCGGTTCAGGGCGGCATCATTAAAAGCCAGCCACCACTTTTCGGGCAAGGGCGTTTGTCCGCTGGCTGAAAACGTGTCCGGCAGACTGACCGGCGCAGGCACGTCTTTGACTGCGACAGAGCAGGAAAGGGTTGTCATGACCAACAAGGATGCCAGCAGTCTTGCAGGGCTGACGGAAGCGGCCGGTTTTCGTCCGCCTGGCATTTTTTCTTTTTGGATGGAGTGTTTTATCATTGATTAAGGTTTGTGCTTGTCAAACGCGGCCTTGTTGTTTTGGGCTCCGACTATAGCGGTAAATAGCTCAAACAATATGCAGCAATTGTGCAAACAATAAGGAAGTTTTAAACGCCGGTTCTTGCAGGCCGGTGATAACGGCAGTCATGCCTGTGGCCTGCGCTTGTTGGCGTCGCGAAGAGCGGCAATGCCTGCCAGCGAAAAACGCACGACATGGTCGGCAAATGCGTCTGCATCTTTCAAATCCATGACATAGCGGCGGTTTTCCTCGTTGAACCTGATATGCTTGACCGTTAACAGATGAAAGCATTGCCCGACGATACTGGCATGGCAAAACTGGATCTGTCTGGCGGTCGCATCAGACCCTAATAATTCACCAATCAGCTCATTTAACGCCTGGCGTTCCGGATTGATTTCCTGCGCCATGATTTGTTGCAGCAGGCTGGTCTGTTGCGCCATTTCCCTGTGCACGATGGCAAAAAAATGCGAATCGGGATCGGCGATGCGCGCGATCAATGATTTGATGCGGCCGGCCAGGCGGACCTCGGCCGGCGTGTCGGCAGCGAGGCCGTCGTCGGACGGATGGGCTTTCAGGTCCTCCTGAAAGGCATGGCGCCAGGCTTCAAGATAGAGGTTTTCCTTGTCGTGGAAGTGATAATTGACCGAAGCGATATTGGTTTGGGCCTGCTCGCATATTTCCGCAATCGTGGCGTCCTGATAACCTTTCTCGGCAAAGATGCGGCTGGCCGCGACCAGCAGGCGCTGGCGCGTTTTTAACGGCTGTTTTACAGGATCGGGCATGAGGGAAAAGATAGATTTCTAATAACGATTTCAAATGGTCGTTTGAAATATACATGAAACCGGCGTTAAGTAAAAATTTAATGCTGAATATAAGTCACCGATGTTACGCATGAGTGGTTTCATCCCGTTTGCCGCGCCGAGCACCGCAGCTTTCGCCGAGAATAGCCCGAAGGGGCGCTTCATGGATGAAGCGCGTTGCCAAAGGGACAGGAGTCCCTTTTGGCAACCCTCGGCGAATACCCGCAAGGGGCACAAGAGCGAGGAGCACAGGAAGCAAGCGGCAACCGGGCGGCCTGCTGACTCGTGCCATCCAGGCACTCACGCTGCGCGTGCTTCGCATCCAAATCTGCTCCAGGCAGATTTGTCTTTGGTTACTTTCTTTTGGCCGCGCAAAAGAAAGTAACTCGCCTTCGGGTGCGATAAACCCGATTAAATAAAACCGTCGCGCTAGCGACACCTTAAATTAAATCGATCTAACTTCAACTGACTGTGTAACATCAGTAAGTCATTAAAAATTCAGCTAGGCTTATAGAGGTGAGGCCGGAGAGAATGGTTTAAGCGACAAGGGTAAACAGCCTGCCGTTCCGCAACACCGGTTATTAATCGTGCCATATGCAGTATAATTCGCCGGACTTTTATGGATGGGCTTCCGTTGTTGAATTTCGTTACGCAACATGCTGCCGGAACCGGTTTTTATCTTTATTGTTTTTTGATCAATTGAATTTATGTGTATCGATGGATTTGTTCTCGTTAAAGAGAGACTGGATGAAAGAGACTTTTTGAAAAGAAACGGGTTTCGCTGCTGTATGGATTCGACCACGTATCGGGGCAACTGATGGATGTCGCTTCCCTGATCGGCTTTCTGCTCGGCGTGGGCATTATCGTTGCCGCCATATCCACCAGCAGCGATATCATGTTATTTGTCGATCTGCCGTCTATACTGATTGTGATCGGCGGAACCTTTGGCACCTCATTGATGCGGATTCCCATTACGGATTTTTTTCGCTCGTTTCATGTGGTGGCGAAAGCTTTCTTTAATAAAAAAGAAAACCCTCTGGATTTAATTGAAGATGCGGTGCGCCTTTCCAATATAGCAAGAAAAAACGGCTTGCTGGCGTTGGAAGATGAAGAGATTTCCAATGCTTTTTTGAAAAAGGGGATCAATTTATGTGTCGACGGCCACGATCCTGTTTTCGTCAGGAAGATGCTCGCTCAGGAAATCAATCAAATGATTGCCCGCAATGAAGTCGGCCAATACATGTGGAAAGGGGTTGCCGATCTGGCGCCGGCCATGGGCATGATCGGCACCTTGATCGGTTTGGTGCAGATGTTGGCCAATATGTCCGATCCGTCCAGCATCGGGCCCGCCATGGCGGTGGCGCTGTTAACGACGCTGTACGGCGCCATGATCGCCAACTGTTTCGCATTGCCTATCGTCGATAAACTGTCGACCGTACTGTTATATGAAAGAACCAACATGGAACTGATTCTTGAAACCATTAACAGCATCCAGGAAGGCATGAATCCAAAAATACTGGAAGCGTTATTGATGTCGTATATTTCCGATAAAGACCGCAAAAAGGACGGAGAGTAATGCAACATGGCTGATCAACGTCGTTCCAAGTGTCGGCCTGGCGCACCGGCCTGGTTGGCGACATTTGCCGATCTTTGCACGTTGCTGCTGTGCTTTTTTGTATTGCTGCTTTCATCGGCTACCCAGGATATCAGGAAATTCAAGCAGATAGCCGGTTCCATGAAAAGCGCGTTTGGCGTGCAGAACGAAGTCTTCCAGACCGATACGCCTATGGGCACCAGCGTTATTGAGCAGAACTTTTCGCCGTCACTGGCGGACCCCGCCATGCTGGACGAAGCCAGACAGGCAATGCCCGAGCAAACGCTAACCCGGGATACTGATATTGAAGCGCTTAAAAAACAGGTTATGGCAGCCAAGCTGGCTGAAATTGAAGATGAAGCGGAAAGAATCAGGGAACTGTTGAAAGAGGAGATTCGCCAAGGTCTGGTATCGGTAGAAGCCAACGGCTTAAAAATCGTCATGCGGATTCAGGAAAAGGGCTCGTTTCCCTCCGGCAGCGCCGAGCTTCAGGGCGGATTTGCCGCCGTCATGGATAAAATCACCGCCGCCGCCGCGAAAGCAAACGGCCTGGTACAGATTTCCGGGCATACCGATGATGTGCCGATTACCAACAGCAGCTACCGCTCCAATTGGGAATTGGCGTCATCGCGCGCGGTGACGGTGGCGCTGCACATGCTCCATAACAACGGTATCGACAAAGAGCGTGTGGTTGTACAAGGTTATGCGGATACTCAACCGTTGGTGCCCAATACATCCGAAGAAAACCGGGCCAGAAACAGACGCGTGGAAGTTGTCATCGTTGAGACGGACCCCACTTTGGACTTGGAACGAAAAAAGCTGGCTGGCGCCGATTCGTTAGTCGACACGGACAAAATAAATTAAAGGCTATCAAGGTAGGGGACATGACGGGTTCTAAAGAGAAACGGCGATTTTTTCGCATTGATGATGAAGTTGATCTGTTCTACAGGAAAATCGATCAACACGAGGCGGCGGGAGCGGGGCCGGCCGAAAATAATGTCTTGACGCATTACTCGCTGTCCGCTGCCCTGGAAATGCTGTCGCAGGAATCGACCGTGCTTTTGCGCCGGCTGGAAAAGAGCCAGCCTGACGTCGTCAATTATTTGAAATTGATCGATCGTAAAATTGGCCTGCTGGCGCAGGCCATCATCACGCAGGATAGCGCCTTTAGGGAAAAAAATGCGCGTAACGTAAACCTCAGCGCGGCCGGCCTGGCTTTTGAAAGTGAAGAAGCGCTTAAGCCCGGTGAGTTTCTGGAAATCAAAATGTGGCTGGTCTCCTGCATGGCCATGATCGTGACCTACGGCAAGGTGATTTACTGCAATGAACAGCCTGCCGCTGACGGCCGGTATCCCTATAGAATCGGCGTTGATTATATCGGCATGGAAGAGCAGGACCGAGAATTGTTGATCAAGCATGTGGTCAAAAGGCAATTGCAGCAGATCCGTGATAAAAAAGAAGCGGGTCATCAGTCATGACAAAGAGGTATCGAACATTTTGGCTTTTAACATAAATCAACGGTCGTTCGGGGGCTAGCGACGTGGTCATTTCCGAAACACAAAAAAAGCTCCTGGCTATTTTGGCGGACGGCCAATTTCATTCCGGAACCGAACTGGCCGACACCATGCGGCTCAGCCGGGCAGCGATATGGAAGCAATTGAACCATCTGGCCGAACTGGGCCTGCAACACTCAGCGGTCCGGGGCAGGGGCTATCGGCTGGATAAACCGCTTGAGCTGCTGGCTCATGCCGAAATCGAGGCAGTCCTGAGCGAGCGGGTCCGCGCCTTGATCTCGTCGCTCGAGATCCATGACCGGATCCATTCCACGAACAGTTATCTGGTGGAACGCGCCCGGCAAGACGCGCGCTCGGGCGCGGTTTGCTTCGCGGAACATCAGAGCGCGGGCAAGGGCAGGCGCGGGCGGCAGTGGGTGTCGCCCTACGGCAGCAATATTTACCTGTCGATACTGTGGCGCTTTCAGCAGGGGCCGGCCGCTATCTCCGGCTTGAGCCTGGCTATCGGCGTCGCGGTCATGCGGGCTTTAAAACAGCATGATGTCGAGGATATCGGTCTGAAATGGCCTAATGACATCTACAGCCAGGGTAAAAAACTGGGCGGCATTCTGGTTGAGGTTTCAGGCGAAACCGATGGCCCGTGTTCGGCGGTGATCGGCCTGGGGCTGAATTTGTTCTTGCCGGAAGCCGAAACAGAAAATATTGATCAGGCATGGACCGATCTGAGCAAGGTGACCGGCCGCCACCGGTTATCCAGGAACAGGCTGGCCGGTTTGCTGCTGGAGCATCTGTTGCCGGTTATCGCGGATTTCGAAGGCGCCGGCATTCAAGCCTACGTCGATGAGTGGCGCGCTTATGACAGTCTGAAAGGCAAAGCGGCGACACTGTTTATCGGCACGCAGCCATTCGACGGTATTGTTGAAGGCATCAATGATGACGGCACGCTGTTGATCAAGCGGTCTGACGGCAGCCTTCAGGCGTTCGCTTCCGGGGAAGTCAGTTTTAGCGGTTCGTCGTAATGAATTTATTGATCGATATAGGCAATACCCGGCTGAAGTGGGGCACGGCCGAAGACCAGCGGCTCATTGCCGGACAGCCGCTCGTTCACGATCAGGTGACGCAGCATGCGCTGGTCGAGCTCTGGCAGCATCTTGTTCCGCCGCGACATATCGCCGTCGCCTGTGTCAGTGCCGGGCATCTGTTCGAGCAGGTCCGGTCGGCGGCGCTTGAACTTTGGCCGGGCGTGGACGTCCGGTCCGTCAAATCCCAGGCGCAGGCATTCGGCGTGCGGAATGCCTATGCACAACCGGAGAAGCTCGGTGTTGACCGCTGGTTATCGCTGGTGGCGGCCCGGCACGATTATACGGGGCCTGCCTGCGTGATCGATTGCGGCACGGCAATAACCGTGGATGTGCTCGATGCCAGCGGCAGACATCAGGGCGGCCTGATCAGCCCCGGATTGCTGCTGATGAAAAAATCGCTCTCCCAGGGCACCGAACAACTTCAATTCAGTGAAGCTAACCATGCATTCGGATTGGCAACAGGGACCGAAGCCGCAATCCATAGCGGCACGTTGTCGGCCGCGGTCGGATTGATAGAGCATGTGGTGGCCGGGTTGCCGGAAAATGCTCGAGTGATTTTGACGGGCGGCGATGCCGAACTCATCGCCGAACAGCTGATTTTCAAGCCCATCATCGATACCGATATCGTGTTGCGTGGGCTGTCCATCGTTTTGAAGGGTAGTGTGTGAAGATCTTTTTGTTTTTAGTGGCGTTGGCCAATGTCGGTCTGTTCATGTGGGAATACAAACAGGGCGCTTTCGCTCCTTCGATTGTCAGCGCCGAGCAGCAAATTTCACCGGATCAGGAACGGATTCTATTGGTCAGCGAGCTGAAAGAGCCGCCTCGGCCCCAGGCAGCCGAACCAAAACCGGAGCCTGCGGCGGCGGCGGCGCCGACGATAACCGCCGAGGCCGAGCCCGTATTGCCTGAAGGTTTGGAGCAGCATGACGATCGGTTGCCGGCGGCGGAGCCTGATTCGCCCGCCACGGAAAAGCCGCGGATCGAGCCGACTCCGTTGGCTGACATTGGCCCCGCGCTTCCGGCCGGGCAGAACAAAAAGGAACCAGCCGCCAATGCCCCTGCTCCGCTTGGAAAGGTGACTGCAAGCCAGCCCGCGCCTGAAGCCAAACCCGCTCAGTTAGCGATTGCGGCGGCCGAGAAACCCCGGAACAGCGACAAGGCAATAGAGCCGGTGAGTTGTTATGAAGTCGGTCCTTTCGTCAATGGTAATGCCTATCAGCTTTGGAAAAACGAGCTAAACGTGGCCAGGAAGGCGATTGAACCGTTAACCCGGGATGGCGAGGTGATCAATGATTACCTGGTTTATTACCCGGCGCCGGAAACCATGCAGGAGGCTGAGGCCAACGTGAAAATGCTCAGGGAAAAAGGTGTCCAGGATCTCTGGCTGTTTCGCAAGGGTGATGACAAGGGGCTGATTTCGTTAGGCATATTCAAAAATGAAAGCCGGGCCTCGATACTCAGGAGCCAGTTGCTTGCCAAGGGCATTCAGGTCGAAGTCAGGCCCCGATACATCACTAAGCCTCGGAAATATGCCCGGATTAAAGGCAACGGCAAGGTGTTGGAGCGCTTGAATGTCATGCGGCAAACTTACCCGGCCATTGCCGTCAGGCAAATGGAGCAATGCGAATGATCAGGTGTGTAGAGGTAATAAAGTTTGAATACTAAGTAATGAGCATGGAATAAATCAGAAAATTGTAGGTGCGAATTCATTCGCACTGCGCGGATACCCTCTAGGGCACAAGTACCCATAGGGCATAAATAAATCCGCGCTTACACCGGAAAATCCTCCGACTCCTTGAGGAAGTTATTTTATACCCATTCCTAAGCTGTTTTCAGATTGCTCAGGAAACTCGGCTGTATAAAACATGGGGCCAGAGAAATCTAAAGCTTTTGTGCTACTCATTGTGGATTTTGATGAAACCCACCACTGATTCCGGTCGAAAACCAATCAGGTTTCCCGATTTGAAAACAGCCATCAATTCCGATACGAATCCGGTTAGATATTGAACCGCCCGAGTTTGACCAATCAGAGGCATTCAAGAATTTCAAGGGAATAGCAGGTAAAAGTCAGAAAGCAGCCGTTCAACGTAGAAAGTAACCGCACTAATCGGCTTTTCGCGGAGGTCCTGTTGACTGCCGGGTTGGGCCTGGCTTGGCTGGACATTGCCGTATTTAGCCGACAAGAGAGCCATAGACACCAATAAAAACCCCAAGAACTGCCAGCAGTAGAAGTACCCAACTACCGTCTTGTTGATACTCGCGATACTTGAGCAGAACGGTAACAAATTCGGAAGAGACAAATGTATTTGGTGTGAGTAGCGCATTGAAATGGCTATACCTGTTTTGCGCAACGAGCGCAGCGATTGCCATAGCAGCGCCACTCCACAATAAACTCATCTTCAGAGCGTCCCCTTCTAGCTTGAGGGTACATATAAATACCAGTAGAAGTGAAGAGATGGCGATAAGCAAGAAAAAAAACGGTTTGCCAAAGTGCACTTTTTACCTTCGGCTCGTATTTGCTCATACCGTTTCCTTCTAGGCCCAACGCTTCGCATCGCCGGCAGCAAAAAGCACAGCGACGAGGAACGGGGAGCGCCGCTTTTTGCTGTCCGAGTGAATGCGATTGTTAGCCATAACCATCATTTGCCCCTATTTCGCCTTAGCTCTGAGTTGCAGAGCAACCTTGTCTCCTCTTTTCGCAGGGTGCCTTAACGCATGGCGGATAACCCATTTAACTTCCTTGGAGGCAATGCTGAGCCAGCTCTCACATAGTTCAAGGACTAAGTCGGGATGGTCTTTCGCGATATCCCCTAGACTATTTGCAACGCTGCGACGCACATAGATGCTTTGATCGTTTTTTAGCGATTCTAATATTGGGAGTATTGGAGAGGGATCTTCCACAAAAGCAGGAATTCGTGGAGCCCATGGAAGCCGGGGGCGAGACCCTTCGGAACAGAGGCGCCGAACATGAGGATCTGGATCGGAAATCCATTCTTCCAACCGTGACAGCGTACGCTCCTGATACATCATTAGAAATGGCCGAATGGAAAACTCGGACGTATAACGTTTTGTGAGTTCATACTGCGCCTTCATCGAGATATCGAAAGGGTCGTCGCCTCCGTTGTATTCCTTATCCAGGCCATATGTAGAAATAAAACAGCTATGAGGCTGATAAAACAATACCGCGAGACCAAGCCCTTCTGTTGCAGCATTCGGCGGGGTGAGCGAAGCGAGAATGACTTCAACAGCCTTTTCGTACTTTTCCGGCAAATGGTTTCGAAGCGCTCGGGCAATATGCGTGCCTCTCTCCATAAACTCCATGGAATCCAGGTTGTCCAATGCGCATTTTCGAAATTCATCCGCGCGGAATTCTGAATAAACATATGCGATATTGTTCGCTAAGCAGTCGACGGCCTCCAAACCCAATACATTTTTCAAGGGTACCCCTTTCTGTATTGATTGGGGTGCGTCAGGAATGCATAGCATGTGAGTTCTCCGTAATGGCTAACGTAGAGGTGAAGGGCGCGACGATAGGAGTGTCTCACTCGATCGCAATGTTATGCCTTGCCTAATAAGATTGCATATTCCAGGTGCCGCTTGGTACAGGCATGAATAGTGTGACAGTCCATTGAATATTTTGGTCGAGGTGCAACCAGGAATCGCTGACTTCAAGTACTCAGCCATCAGCGGTGGAGACCAGTTGTCCTCGGCACCGTGCCAAATATAAGTATTGACGGATATCTCAGTGAGCGTCGTTTTCCATGGCCGCACATAATGCCCAATATCTCTTGCGTAGCCTTGGACGTGGCCAATAAAGCAGGCCTTCAATACTTTAGTGATGCCAGCGCGAAATTCACGGTCGGCAGCCAATACCTTATCTTCGCCAGCGGCGCTGGTGAACAACAAGTGAAATAAGGCATTGGGAGAAAGCCATGCGAGCAATCCTTGCCAGTAAGACAACAAAACGAACAAGGCAGGTACCACTTTTGCCAACTTAAAAACTTGCTTGCCAGCCATGGTTTCAAGATGATCGCCAGCCTCTAGCGGCGCAGCCGCAGAAACCAAATGCAAACTTCCGACCCCATTGGTCATGTAACGGAAGGTCTGTAGCGCAATAAATGCACCGATTGAAAATCCAACAACATCCACTTGTTTTCCGGAGGCTATTCTTGAAATTTCCGCAGCCAGAAGTTTGAAATACGCTTCCCCATTGATGGACGGATCGGCCGAAAACCGGTCTAAACAAATAAACGTCAGGCCGTGATTTTTTCCTTCCAGATCGAAAATGCTACATTCTTCCGGCGCTCCAGGCGCGCCATGAAAATAGACTACTATGTGTCCATTGTCGGAGCCGAACCGACTAAATTTCAAAGGTTTCTCCATCTTATGCATAACGTAATATATGACATCAGGCGTCCAATAACCCAATAATGCATTTGTCGTATAACTCCAGTTGTTTATTCTTAATCAATAATAGTTGGGGTCAGAGTAAATTTAAATCCTCTCTTTCCACCAATCGACAAGGCAGTCCGCTTTTTTGGTTGACCGGTCAGTTTCTAGATTTGCGCTTTAAACCGTTCATTCCCTGATTATATGATTTAGGCACTTGTTTCCGCCCTTTTCCGGCGACTCCACAGATTACGGCCGCCCCAGACAACAAGGGCAAGCACGATGACCCAGGGAATCAAAAAGGCAAGGCTCGTAATTGCAATAGAAATCCCTTTTGACAAATTGCGGCCAAAGTCTGAAATTGCGAAACCGATTGGCCTCCAGAAGCCTCGATGTTCAACCGAGTGGATATACACATTGAGGATTTCTGTCTCCACACGCTGAACAAGATGGGCATGCGTACCCTCACTGGCCTCAAGTTCGCTCTGGACTTGCGCCAGCTCTCGATTGACCTTGATGAGAGCATCGATATCATTGCCGGCACGGCCACGAAGCGCTTCAAGCATTGATCGGTAGTCCTTGAGCATTGCCAGTTTCTTTTCGGCATCCGCAATTGGAGCTTCCAGGTCTTCAGCGGTGGTCGATTGATTCGTAACTTCGGCCTGTTTGCTTAGCGTCGCAACAATCTTCCTGATTCCGTTTGGTCTGGCGCGGAATTTCAGTGAAGCCGACGCTGCCCGTCCTGAGCTGACGCGAGACTCCAAAATGGTGCAAAGCTCGTCGGCAGCTCCACGACAGGCGGCCTGCGCCGCTTCGAAGGCCTCGGCAACCTTCTGTTCCTCCGTGTCTACCGACAGTGAGTGTTCATAAGCCAAAAACGAGGATGCTTTTCCCGCTGGTGCCTGCGTAATGGATGGGGCCAGTGCCATCGCTGTTGATTCTTCATTCTCGGCACACCCGGTTACAACCATCAGGGTCAACAAGGGGAGCAATAGATGTTTCATGAGGTCTCCAAAGTGCTTAACGATTTGCGTAACCGGCGGCAGAACGCGGGGCTTAGGGTGGTTTTCCGGCGCCCGTGCTTGTTGACGCGATTGTTCGGTTTCATGGGCTTGGCGCCATTGTTTTCAGGTAATGATTGATATTGGCCGCCGCATCCTCGGCATGCCCTGGGGCATAGTCATGCTCGTGCTTCAACGCTGCCGATACGATGGGAAGGACTCGCTCCAAGTCGAGCCTGCGGCATGTACGAGCGAGATGTCCAAAACCGAGAATGGCGTTACCGCGTACATTGAAATGCGGATGATTCGAGAGGCCAATGCAGACCTCTTGCGCCCACTCACAATCAGGAGGGGCCAGAGATACCACGATAGGGACGTACAGCAACTCTTCCGGAATGCCATGCGCTATCACGGCCTCAACATCTTCAATTTCCCAGCCATCTATGAAAGGACCCATCCGCGAAACCGAACAAGTAATTTAAATAGTTTTTTGTATATCATCCCTGATTAACTCAACCTGGGCAATAAAACTCAATAGGTACGTCAAAACCTTAACCGTATATCTTCCTGTGTCGGATGATATACGGTTTCCTTTTATCTTTATGATGGCCTGTTCAGTTATCCAGCAATAAGCAGTTGGTCAGGCAAATGGGATAGAAGAGCGATTTGGGCCGACAGCTCCTTTTCGCCTCTCTCAAAAACCGACATTCACCACTTGGGGGCCATGGTATTGGAATTGATGGCCGGGTGGGCGTGAACCAGGCCACTCAGGGTGGATTGGCAACAGCTTGTCTGGTTTTGTCCATGCCAGCGGGGCAGGGCATGGCTTCATCCTTGGCGAATGTTCAAGCTTTATTATTCATTAAGGATAAGTCGAAAAATGACTTTCCTGAAGTTTGACAAGTAAAAACTGTGGGGGCGACTTTAGTCGCCAGGGGCGAATGAATTCGCCCCTGCATAACTTCTACACATTAGGTTGTAAAACCACCGGTTTGTTGGACGCATAACTCAGGCAGATATACAGGAAGAACTGGACGCCGAAAATCAGGTTGGCCATAAGTAAATGAATGGGTTGAGCCACCGGCGGCATGCCCAGTCTGTCCAGGGTGATGCCGGCGATGATGGCGGTCGCAATCAGTCCGATCAGCGCGAAACCGGTGCGCATCAGGATGCTGTTTCTGTCGACTGACCGGTAAATTTTCCAGACCAGCCAGAGGTTGGTAAATAAAATGATCGATGAAAATGACCGATGAACATAGAAAATGATCGGAAAGTCCTCGCGCCAGTATTGGCGGTCGATATAGGCGTGTTCATGCATGATGAAGTCCACCGTTTCGCGCACCTGGGTGCCCATGGCGACTTGTATCAAAGTCATGGCCATGGCCGCGATCAAGACTGTCTTGAATTTATCGGGCAGTCCGTGCGTGTCAATCCGGCCGATAAAATCGCGTTGCGACCGGGCAATCGTATAAATAAGCAAGGCCACTATAAATAAAGCCAGCAGCATATGCAGCGTGATCATGATGGGCTTCAGATTGCTGGCGACCACGGTCGAACCCAGCCAGCCCTGGAAGCCGACCAGGAAAAAAGCGCTTAATGATAAATAAAAGACGGTCTTGTCGGTTTTCAGGTAAATGCGCGATGACCAGGCGGTCAGGAAGATCAGGAATCCAATCGTCACACCGACCAGCCGGTTGGTGTATTCGGTCCAGGTTTTTACCGGGTTGAATTGCGTGTTTTCATAGCCGCGTTCGGCATAGATTTCATGGTAATTGGCAGGCAACTGGGATTCGTCGGTAGGCGGCACCCATTGCCCGAAGCAGGTCGGCCAGTCGGGGCATCCCATGCCCGCGCCGGAGGCTCTTACGATGCCGCCCACGAGAATGACAAAGTAGACGGCGAAAATGGTTAAGGTGCCCAGGCGGCGGAAACGTAAGGCGGCTTGTGTATTCATCATGGTTCTATCAGGGTACAGCTGTTTATGAAAGCATGCTCTTTGCTAATTCAATTTCATCTGAAATGCTTTCAATTTCGAGCATTTCAGCATCGGTTGCAAGACCGAGCTTGCCGAAAGCGGGAACCGTAGAGCAATCAATCCGGCATGCCGGATGATCGGTTCCCGTGATGCTCTGTAGGAAAGCGACCTGCACGATATCGACATAATCCGCTTTAGGGCCTGAATCGTATTGAAAGTTGACATACTCCGAGGCTACAGGTTTTAAATCGTGCGGAAAATTCCAGCTTTCCATGATCATTTTGCCGACGGCGGGATGGGCCTTTTCCAGCAGTTTTTCCAGCAGTGTCGGGCTTTCCCTAAATTGGGGGATGTTCTCGACCAGCATCAGGATAGGCAGTTTGCCGATTTGATGTATCAAGCCCGCCAGCATGGCCTCATCTGCATTGAGATGCGGCGCGAATATCGTCAGCGCCCGACTGATGGACGAGACGTTGACACTTTCCTCCCAGGTCTTGCGGAAATGATGTTCCAGAACCTGGGTCGTCGGGCAAAACATCTGCTGCATGACCAGGCTGGTCACCAATGTCCGTATGGTTAAATTACCCAGCCGGGCGACAGCCATCTGGATATTGTTGATTTCAACGGCGCCGCGATAGAGAGGGCTGTTGGCGACGCGGATCAGGCGTGCGGAAAGTGCCGCGTCGGTGACTATCATATCGGCCAGCTCCCGAGCTGATGCGTCACCTTGGGAAACCGCATCTCTGACTTTTAAAGCAATCTCGGGCAATGTAGGCAAAACCAGACGGTTGGCATCAAGTTCCTCCTGAACATAATCGAGGAAACCTTGAACAGTAGAAAATTGCATGCGTGGTGAACCTTTATTAAAGGGATGAATTATAGCGTTAATAATGTAACTTTGTCCTGATCGCGGTTTTTTAACGCAAGGCGATAATCATTCGTGTCAGACACCTGCAGCACGATGAGCATTTTACAAACATTTTGCCAAGATTGCGCCATGAGAACCGTGCCGATGCTTTGCTCCGTACCGGTACTGTTATCGATGATGGCGGTATTGGCTTCGGGCGCGGCTGATGAGGCGCATTCGGCCAGAAACATTTCTCGCTTGGTTTTGCCCAGATAATGCGTTCGGGCCACGATTTCCTGGCCGGTATAGCAGCCCTTGTTAAAACTGATGCCGCCCAATTTATCAAGATTGAGCATTTGCGGAATGAATTCTTCCGAGGTTTCGGGAGTCAGCCATGGCAAGCCTGACAGGATGTCGAGATAACGCCATTGAGCCGAATCCTGAGGCTGAAAACCTTGAGTGCCGACCGAAGTCCGCCAAAGCGCCTGGGCCGTTTCCGGTTCCGAAATCACCAGGCAGCGGTTTTGTTTGGTTGAAAGATTGATAAAGACCGCATCTTGCTGGACGGTGGCGAATAACGGTTCCGGCAAGGCGGGTCCGCTTGTCTGTCCGGCAGGATAGCCGAGGCCGATCAGGCATAATTCATTCGAGCTGTCGGTCAACTGTACGTCGGATCGCAAAATATACATCTGCAACCGTTTTTTAACCGGTTCCAGTAAAGCCACCGGTAAAATCAACAGGAACGCGTCGGCTTTTTTAACCAGCAAAAAAGTCGTAATGACCCGGCCTTTCGGATTGCAAAAGGCGCCTAGACTGCTTTGGGTTTCGCTGATATCGCTGATATTGCAGGTGATCTGTCCCTGCAGGAATTTGGCCGCATCCTTTCCGGTAACGGTCAGCACCGCCAGGTCGGAGACAGCAAAAATTTGTTTCTCGCTGTCGGACGATATAGAGGGAAAAACAATGTCGCCATCATTGTTGAATGCCGCCTGTTCGGTGCTTAAAAAGGTTTTCCAGTTCGGGTTCATAAATACGATCAATTAAGGGTTTGAGGGCGGGCGCCGATTATAACGCGGTTTAGACAAAGACAATAAATCAGCCGATTCAACAGACTGCCACGATTGAAAGTAGGTATTATTTTGTATTGGCTTAGCGAGCGATGACAAGGTATTATCAACCCTCACTATGGCTTAATTGTGACGTGTTATGGACCAACAGAAAAGTAACAGACCTCTTTCACCTCATCTGCAAGTTTACAAGTTGCCTTTAAATGCAGTTGCCTCCATCGCTCACCGCATTACCGGGGTCATATTGTCGATAGGGCTACTGCTGTTTGCCGGCAGTCTGCTGGCCCTCGCTTCAGGGGCTGAGGCCTATGCCGTGATGCAGAATATCCTTCAACATGCCCTGGGCACTTTAGTGCTATGGCTTTTCATTTTTGCCTTGTTCTTTCATTTATGCCACGGCGTCCGCCATCTGATCTGGGATGCGGGCAGCGGGTTCGAGCGGGAGCACATGGACAGGAATATCTATATCGAGTTGATCGCGGCGATCATACTGACTGTTATCAGTTTTTTCTTAATTTAACCTGGAGGTGTTATGGAGTACCGCACACCGATTGCCAAGGCCCGCGGCCTCGGGTCCGCAAAAACGGGAACCGTTCATTGGTGGATGCAGAGAGTCACGGCTGCCGCTCTTATTCCTTTGTCGCTATGGTGGCTGGCGTTTATCGGCCAGTTACTGAGATCACCTCATGCACAGACGGTGGAGTGGCTGTCCGATCCTTTAAACGGCGTGCTCATGGTCGCCTGGATTATCGCCGTTTTTTATCATGCCGGCCTGGGATTGCAAGTAGTCATAGAAGATTACGTGCATACCGAATGGCTGAAGATTGTTTCCGTATGGATCGTCAAACTGGCATTTTTTCTTCTGGCGCTGGCCGCTGTCTTGGCAATCTTTGCAATAAGGGGAATGGTATAAAGCATGTCGAATAATTATAAAATGATTGAGCATCGCTACGACACCCTGGTCGTTGGCGCCGGGGGTGCCGGTTTGCGCGCCACGCTGGGCATGGCTGAGAAGGGCTTGAAGACGGCCTGCATCAGCAAGGTTTTCCCGACCCGCAGCCACACCGTCGCCGCGCAGGGCGGCATCAGCGCGGCCCTGGGCAATATGGGCGAAGACGACTGGCGCTGGCATATGTACGATACCGTCAAAGGCTCCGACTGGCTCGGCGATCAGGATGCCATCGAATACATGTGCCGCGAGGCCATTCCGGCCATCCTGGAGCTGGAGCATTACGGCGTGCCGTTTTCAAGAACGCCGGACGGCAGAATCTACCAGCGCGCCTTCGGCGGCATGACCACGCATTTCGGCGAAGGCACTGCCCAGCGCACCTGCGCCGCCGCCGATCTGACCGGACACGCCATCCTGCATACCCTGTATCAGCAATCGCTCAAGCATCAGGCCGAGTTTTTTGTCGAATATATCGCTCTCGATCTGATCATGGAAGACGGCGTCTGCAAAGGCGTGCTGGCCTTGAACCTGGAAGACGGCAACCTGCATCTGTTCCGGGCGCATATGACCGTGCTGGCCACGGGCGGCTATGGGCGCTGCTTCTTCTCCTGCACCTCTGCCCATACCGTGACCGGCGACGGCAGCGCGATGGTGCTGCGGGCCGGTCTGCCGCTGCAGGACATGGAGTTCGTGCAGTTTCACCCGACCGGCATTTACGGCGCGGGCTGTCTGATCACCGAAGGCGTTAGAGGCGAGGGCGGCTATCTGACCAATTCGGAAGGCGAGCGGTTTATGGAGCGTTATGCGCCCAATGCCAAGGATCTGGCCTCCCGCGATGTCGTCAGCCGTGCCATTACCCTGGAAATCAGGGAAGGACGGGGCGTAGGCAAGGACCGAGACCATGCTTATCTGCATCTCGAACATCTGGATCCGGCCATCATCAAGGAACGCCTGCCCGGCATATCCGAAACGGCCCGGATTTTTGCCGGTGTCGACGTCACCAAAGAACCGATTCCGATTTTGCCGACCGTACATTACAACATGGGCGGCATTCCGACTAATTACAAGGCCGAGGTGATCACCAAGAACGGCGATGATGCCGAAGCCGTGGTGCCGGGATTGATGGCGGTCGGCGAGGCGGCCTGCGTGTCGGTGCACGGCGCTAATAGGCTGGGTTCGAATTCATTGCTCGATCTGATCGTTTTCGGTCGCTCGGCAGCCATCCGCTGCGCCGAATTGATCGAGCCTGGAACGCCGCACGTCCCCTTGAAACAGGGCGCCTGCGATCAGGCGATCGCGCGCTTCGACCGAATCCGGCACGGCAAAGGCACGTTAAAAACGGCCGATGTGCGTTTAAATATGCAGAAAACCATGCAGGCGCATGCCTCGGTTTTCAGAACCGGTCCCGTGCTTAATGAAGGCATTGAAAAACTAAAGCAAGTCAGCGATTCGTTTGGCGATATCATGGTCAAGGATCAATCCTTGATCTGGAATACGGATCTGGTTGAAACACTGGAACTGGACAATCTGCTAAGTCTGGCGATGGTGACGATAATCGGCGCGGCGAACAGAACGGAAAGCCGAGGCGGGCACGCCCGGGAAGATTATCCCGAGCGCGATGACCAAAACTGGTTGAAGCATTCGCTGCTCTGGCTGGATAAAGGCCGGATTAAAATCGATTACCGGCCCGTGCATCTGTATACCTTGACGGATGAAGTTGAAGCCATTCCACCTAAAAAGAGGGTTTACTAATGGTCGAATTTGCCTTGCCTAAAAATTCAGTGCTTAAGAAAGGCAACTTTTTTT
>SWBX01001390.1_pt1 | contig 57123 bp, 60 predicted proteins | sample 4693051 | NCBI WGS metagenome assembly SWBX01 (sample SAMN10267272, study PRJNA491770) | bioreactor metagenome | isolation source: DHS bioreactor inoculated with marine | place: Japan: Omine Ridge, Nankai Trough | reverse complement strand
GGGGGGGGGCGAAGTGGAGTACTTCGCACAACCTTGAAGGATACCAAAAAAACTTTGTTTTTTTGGGCCCGCTTTGCTCACTCGGCATATCCCAAGCAAGCTTGGGATATCCTCTCGTTCGCTGCAGGGGGCGAACCTACGGTTCTATCCTTCTCTGCCCAATAAAATAAAATACCCAGTTATTCTGGGTATTTTATTTTATGGTGGGCGGAGAAGGATTCGAACCTTCGTAGACTAAAAGTCAACAGATTTACAGTCTGTCCTCGTTGGCCGCTTGAGTATCCGCCCTGGACAGGGTATTGCCGAGGTTTTCGGCCTGTTTAATATAAGTGGCGGGGGAGGGTTTGGCAATAGAATTTTGCTTTTATGGGCTGCATTTCACTAACTCTTCTTCACTTTCAGGTGAGCTCTTTACTTCTGTTTGTTCTTCACCACCTTCGAACTTGCTAGCCTTCCATGCTGCTGAACCCTCAAGGAATTTTCCCGACTGCTCACATTGCTCATTTATTTCAGGATACTGGTAAAATACTGATATTGGCATCCCTGCATACAGATCAGATATTTGATGACGTACTTTTGCCAAGTATTTTGACACTGGACTGTGTTTCTCCCCATATTCTAGCAGTTTCTGGGTTTGGTTTCCCGCCACATTACTGGCTAACCACTGAAGATTCTTTCTAAGTTCTGCTTCAACTTCTGGAGAAAGACCTTCCATAACCGCCCCTTCTGGCTTATGACTTATCCCCCATGCAGTTAAACCAGTCCTCATATACCCCATTTTTTCAATTGCATTAAAGATCTCTCCTAGTTTTGAGGAACCGTCCATAACTGTACGATATATTTGCCGTATTTTCTTGTTCGGAAGTGTATTTCCAAACATTGCGCGAAGCATGAATGACATCCCTTGAGCTTCGTGCTTTTTGTCAATTCTACTCTTTTTGTCAAAAGTGATATCCCCAACGACACTTTCTACAAAATCATGTACCACCGCAGACATCATTAGAACCTGAGAATCTGAATGGTTCAAAGCAGTCTCCGGGCTTTGACCGAGTAGATATTCTTTAGCTAATTTTGTGGTATCCCACATATGACGCATATTGTTAACGTCATCCCCTAATAAACTAGAACTACACCACTCTTCATTTGAAATTCCTTCAGGCTTATAACGTGCATATCGCACCTGATTTGCCAGTCCTTGGCCCAGTTGGGAATTTGCTAATTTGTGATATGCTTCTGCAATGAATATCTCCTTTCCATCAACAGTATCTAAGCAATCTGGCACATGTATTTGTCTTTCCATACTATCTATATTTATTCTCTTCTAATGCTAAATGAGCTTAGCACAGCCCTCTATACAATACAATAATTCGTATTTTGGACAAGCTGCCTACTTTTGTGTATTTTCAAAAGACCGGTCCATATAAGCGATGCCGGTCATTTGAATTTATTCTGGAGCCACTTGTCGGACTCGAACCGACGACCTACTGTTTACAAAACAGTTGCTCTACCAACTGAGCTAAAGTGGCTTGTACCTACCGTTAACGAGACCTTAAAACGTCTAAAAGACGCGAAGATGATAAGCGAAAGGTTTGGGCAAGTCAAATTGATTTTTTTGGATAATCATAGGGCTGTATTATTGCAACAAATAATGATCTCTCAATCGTTGGGAAAATTTAGCTAAATAGGGTAATCTGTCCGCGAAATATTCCTATTGGAGCTTCAAAATGACATTATTAGAGACAATTGAGGGGGTGCAAAAGAACGTTAACCTGAGCGAATTTACCACTTTTAAACTTGGGGGGCCTGCTGATTATTACTATGAACTGACGGATGTGATGATGATCCCCATACTTGTTGAGGCCTGCAAGAAAGATAAGGTTCCTTATTTATTGTTGGCATGGGGAAGCAATTTAGTGTTTTCAGATAAGGGGTATCGAGGTTTGGTTATACGTAATATGGCTAGGAATATAAAGTTAGCTGAAAACATGGAAGCCTCTGGAGTTGAGGGAGAAGACAATTTTCGGCCTGCGGGACAGCTCATAATGACTGATAGTGGGGCTTTACTTTCAGAGATAATCCAGTTTTCTCATAAAAATGGGCTAACTGGGATGGAAAAGATGATGGGGATTCCTGGCACGATTGGGGGGGCAGTGAGAGGCAATGCGGGAGCTTTTGGGAGGGAAACAAAGCATTTGTTTGATAGTGCATTAATATATGATCCTGAGGCCTCAGCTATCAAGGAAGTGGACTGGGATTATATGGAATTTAGTTATCGACATTCGAGGGTGAAGCGCACTTCGGAAATACTTTTAAAAGTGGCTCTGAGGCTTGCTCCAGGTGACATGGAAGCGGCTATTCAAGAGGTAAAAGAAATCTTTGAATATCGTCAAGGGAGGCATCCACATGGGCATTCAGCGGGGTCGTTTTTTAAGAATCCTTCACGGAATTCTGTTGGGAAGGGGGCTTCTGCGGGCCAATTAATTGAGGATTGTGGTTTTAAAGACAGTAAAATAGGAGGGGCATATATTAGTGTTCAGCACTGCAATTTTTTAATGAATGATGGGTCTGCCACAATGGATGATGTCTTGGAGCTTTCCACACAAATCCAGAAAGCTGTTTTGGAGAAATGTTCGATTAAACTGCAACGGGAAGTCGCTTTAGTTGGAGAACATGGTTTTTTGGAGGATGAATACGCAAGCTAGCATAGATTGACTCTTAAAATTTTTGTGTTTATATTTATCGTAATGTAGTAATTATTTCACCAATGAGTCAAAGCAGTGATGTCCCCAGCACAACCTCTTTTCTGAGCTTAGAGACTGATGAAGTTGATCAACTGCCTACTATAGACTTAGGTGAGAAAGAAGAATTTGATTTAGCTGCTGCTGCCCTGAAAAAAAACGAGGGTTTGGCCGTTTCTCCTGTTTCGACTATTCAACGGAAAGCTCAGGATGAGTCGATTCGAAATATTCTTGCAGGTGTTCGTTATCAAGGGCTTTGTGAAGATGTGAGTTATGTGGATGACTCTCTACTCAAATTAATAGATGCAATAAGAAAAGGGGAGGTTGCTTTTGAAAATCATGTAATTCCTCCTACAATCTTGCTTTTACCTGTTCCTGTCTGGGACAAAGAAAGAGGGGTACCACAAGTGCTGGTTTCTGCTTTGGACCTGTTAGAAGATGATCCAGCAGTTGTTAATACTAGCCTAGAATTTTTATCAAAATTGCCCCGTTTCCCGCGAGCTAACTATATGGCACATTGTGTGAAAGATGGCTTGAGTTTTGAGAAAAAAGTGAATTTAATAAAAGCCTTGATGGTCTATTTGGAAGAGATGACTGGAGTAGATACGGGTGCGGAGGAAGGGTTGTCAGTTGATTTTCATGAGGCCTCTTTATTGTTACGTGATATGCAATTCTCTCCTCCTTTCCCTACCTTGGATACTTTTCATTATCCTGGACGAAAAATTGTCATTGATGATATGAAACTTATGGAATTCCGTGCTCGTTTGTGTTGGTATCTTCAGCAAAAAGAGAGGGCCTCCTCTGGGAAAATCTCCCCAGCTTCTGATATTATTAAAAGCGTACGTTTTAGCACTGTGCCACCTGGTCAAATAAAGAGATTTTCTTTTTGAGGTTTCTATACAAAAAGGCGACCCCTCGGGGTCGCCTTTTTTAGTGTTTTATATCATTTAGCGATCCATTTTTCGTCTTATGAACGCTGGAACGTCTAATTCGCTTTCAATGTTCTTGCTGGCGCTGTTAACGTTACTGCTACCACTGTCTTGATTTCTGGTTGCCGCGATGGCTTCTGATCCTTTTCCACTAGTGCTACCAGCCCCAGCTGATACTGCTGAAGTGTTAGAACCGCGTAAGCCACTGGCTAATGGCATGTGTTGTCTTAAAATGGTTGGTTTTTCTCTTGGGCTGTCATCGAAACCTGTGGCAACAACCGTAATCTTGATTTCACCAGTATATGAATCGTTGATAACTGCTCCGAAGATGATATTTGCCTCTGAATCTGCAGCTTCTGTAATTACTCGAGCGGCCTCATCTACCTCAAACATACTTAAGTCTGTACCTCCAGTAATGTTGAAGAGTACTCCTTTGGCTCCATCGATAGAAAGCTCTAAAAGAGGGGATTCAATGGCTGCTTTTGCGGCATCGATAGATCTGTTTTCTCCTGTACCATATCCAATTCCCATTAAGGCTGATCCTGAATTTTCCATTACTGTCTTTACATCGGCAAAATCCACATTGATCATTCCGTGAACAGTAATTAGATCGGCAATACCTTGAACACCTTGTCTCAAAACGTCGTCTACAACAGTGAAAGCTTCTGTGATTGGTGTTTTCTTGTCTATAATTGAAAGAATCTTGTCGTTTGGAATGGTAATCAGTGTATCTACCTTGTTTCTTAGGTTCTCAAGTCCGTCTTCTGCTTGCTGTCGTCTCTTATTACCTTCGAATGAGAATGGCTTAGTAACGACTGCAACGGTCAGAATTCCAAGCTCTTTAGCGAGCTCTGCAATAACTGGGGAAGCTCCTGTTCCAGTTCCACCACCCATTCCTGCAGTGATGAAAATCATATCTGTATCCATCATTGCTTCTCGTAGTTCCTCTGAACTTTCTTCGGCAGCTTGACGACCGATATCTGGATTGGCTCCTGCTCCAAGACCACGGGTAGTCGCTTTACCAATATTGATTTTGTAATTAGCGTTGGAATGATGCAAAGCCTGAGCGTCTGTATTAACAGCAATATATTCAATAGAGTTTAGACTTGATTTAATCATTCTCTCTAGCGCATTGTTTCCACCTCCACCAACACCAACAACTTTAATGCGAGCTACAGGAGTGACTCCTTCAGGAACAACCTCCATGGTTTTTTTACCAACAGTGCCTGAATTTGAAAAGAGGTTTCGGAGAGAGTCTTTTTGATGATTACTAATTGCCATAGTTTATGGTGCTTTAATGTTACTTACGGTAAAGTTAAGGTTAGTCGACTTGTTTTTTTAGCTATACCTTGCTCCTTTTTACAACGGAGTGTTTATTATTACCGTCAATTTGATAATGTGTCAATAGTATTTTCTAATTCGCCTTACTAATTAATTATTATCAAGCTCGTTACTCCTATAATCAAGGAAAGAGACTCTTAAACCAATCTTTTACTCCTCCGAGTGATTTCTTGATACTTAACCCCTTTAGGCTAAATCCGTATGAGCGATTCTCTAATCTGGACCCCCATAGGACCAAACCGATAGCAGTAGCATATGCTGGATCGTCAATTTTATCAACAACTCCATCAAAATTCTGAGGGAAGCCAATCTGCACAGGAAGGTTCAATGTCTCGCGTGCTAGGTCTAGTATTCCAGGGATTTTCACTGTTGCTCCAGTTAAAATTGCGCCAGCAGGAAGCATTCCGTCCCTATTTATCCTGGCTAATTCGTCTCTGACTAGTAAGAATATTTCATGATATCTGGCCTCGATTATCTCTGCCATATGCCTTTTGGCGACTTTCTGCGCGTCTATTTTACTGATTAACGATAAGTCGATTATTTCTCTTTCGTTTACATCTTGAGGTGAACATGTCCCGTATTCCATCTTAATTTTCTCGGCTGTGTCGATAGATGTACGTAAGCCAATTGCAATATCATTCGTGACATTCTCTCCGCCCACTGGAATTACCGCAGTGTGCAGCGTTGTACCTTCTTCGAAAACGCTCAGAGAGGTTCCACCAGAACCAATATCTATCACAGCTACACCTAGTTCTTTTTGTCGTTTCGACAGCACTGCCTCTGCTGATGCCAGACAGGTAGGTATAATGTCATCAATATCTACGCCCGCCTGCAAAACACATTTTTCGATGTTTTTTACTGCTGGGACAAGGCCTGTTATTATGTGTGCTTCCACTTCCAAACGAATACCCGTCATTCCGACTGGATACTTGATTCCCTTCTGATCATCCACGGTAAAGGATTTGGGTATAATTCTGAGTATACGTCGATTTGAGGGGATAGACACTGCTTGTGCAGCTTCCAAAACGCGGTCTACATCGTCCTCTGTGATTTCGTTTCCTGCATGAGAGACCGCAATAACACCTTTCGAATTGATTGATTCGATGTTGTTACCTCCTACTCCAAGGAAAACATGATTAATCGGTTCTCCCGCCATTCTTTCAGCATCTTCTAATGATGAGGCGATGGAATTAATTGTTTCTTCGACGTCGATGATCGCCCCTTTTCGCATACCCGTTGATGGTGCGATTCCTACCCCAATAATATTGGGGACCTGTGATCCTTCTTCCAGGGTACCGACAACGGTACGGATTTTGGAGCTACCAATGTCGAGACTAGCTATTACTCTTACTTTGGCCATTTGTTGAAATGAAATTCTCTAAGTTCTTTTTTGTTTTGTGACTCTTTCTTGTTTTGTGGCTTCTGTTAGTGCTTGATAGACATGAATAGACACTGGTAGACAGCTCTCGACAAACAGACTAGTCCGACTCGAAATATATAGTAATAAACAATAAAAAACAACTTTTTTACCTTGGAAATCGTTTTTGTTTACTCAAATAAACTTGGCTGTCTTTCCTGTTGTTGCCTGGCTCCGAAGAGACTAGACAGCTGTGTTAGATATTTGGTGAGTGACTTAAACCCCAATTCTTCCAGTGCCTCCTGCGCTTTTTCTATTGGCCAAGTATGCAATGTACATTGTTCTAAATCTAACTCGATGGACATATCTCTAATAATAGTGGCCATTCTCTGGCTGAGATACGCCGTTTCACGATTTTCTGTTAATTTGGTTTTTTGACCGGGCTTCAGCTCGTCTAAATGATTGTAGAGATTGTCCAAATTTTCGTATTTTTGCAGCATCGCTACCGCCTGCTTGTCTCCAATTCCACGTACTCCGGGGATATTATCAGACGCGTCACCGCGTAATGCCTTGTAATCAATAACTTGATCCGGACGAATTCCCATCTTTCTTTCAACACCTGATGGATCGTAAGTACTGGTTATTCTTATACCTTTTTCAGGCATAATGACCTGCACACGGTCGGTTACAAGTTGAAAAGCGTCTTTATCACTCGTTAAAATTAGTGTCTCCAGATTGGGGTCTGCCTCTGCCAGCTTGGATAATGTTCCAATGATGTCGTCAGCTTCGAACCCTGGTGTCTGAAATATTGGTACTTCAAATACTTCCAAAAGACTCATCAGGACCGGAAGCTGCGGATACAGCTCTGGTGGTGGAGCTGAACGATTTGCCTTATATTCCACAAATTCCTTGTGTCGAAATGTTTTGTCTTTGTGGTCAAAAGCAATTGCTAAATATTCCGGATTCTCCTTTTTGATTATCTCAAAAAGCATTCTTGTGAAGCCATAAATAGCATTTGTGTAATTGCCTTTCTCGTTGGTTAGTAGTGGCATGGAATGAAATGCGCGATAGAAAATGGCGTTTCCGTCTATTAAAAGTAGTTTTTTCATATACCAAAGTCTTTATAAAAAGTGAAAAGTTTGGTAAAATGATAGGATTTAATAATTTAAGAAGCAACTATAAATAGATTGAAAACAAACTGATTGGAAATTTATTAATAGTCTTCTCTTTCAAACTCTCTCTCTTATGCCTAAAACACAAAGTAAATCTCGTAAAAAAACTGCAAGTAAAAAAGTTAAAAAAAGTGACTTAGCGGCTTTTACCAAGGGCCAGGATTATTTGGATATGATGGAAGAAGAGGGGAATGCTTCTTCGCAGAAGACAATTGCTTTTCTTACTGATGCAAAAGAAGCTGCAAAAAAAGAGATATTTAATTCACTCGTCAAAAAAAGAGGAAAGAAAAAAGTTTTTAAACCTGAGCCTAAGACTGCTTTAGTTCTGCTTTTTGCTACAGACTTAAATGGTGAGAAAGAGCTATTCCCTAGAGAAGGATTGTTCCGATTATTGGAGGGTTTATTAGTTCTAGATGTAAAAGTGGTTGTCATTGACACCCAACAGCCAGCAGATTTAAATAATTTAGGAGAGTTTGCGGGACGTCCCACCGGGCATATTACTTGGTATAATCCCCAACAGGACAATAGTGGACAAGCCAAAGAAGAAAAAGAAATTGATCGTCTATTGTTAGCAGCTGACCTGGCAATTTTGTTTAATCACCACGCTGATCTGGTCCAACTGTTAATGCACTATGGGGTAGTCACCGTTGCTGATGAAAATTGTCCCTTGCTAAGTACATACAAACCCAATGAGGAAACTGGAAATGCTTTCTTGTTCAAAAAGAGAGATTTGTGGAGCATCTTTGCAACTGTAGTAAAGGCCTTGGAGACTTTTCGTTTCCCTTTTGATTGGAAACATATTATTCGGAATATGCAGAAATAAACTTAGGCTATGTTTGGATTATTTTTAATTTGGTCAGGAGCATTGTTTGAAGAAGTAAGCTCTGTTGCTGGCAAGAATGAATTAGAGTCCAAAAAAGAGGCTGTCGCGGTTTTTGGTTTTTTGCAAACATTGATTCTGTTAATTGTGTTTTTTGTTATTTCTCAAGTAATTCCTGATGGTTTTGTTTTTTCTTGGAAAAGTCTGCCTACGTTATCTCTGCGAATTATATTCGAGATAGCTTTATGCTATTTCGCGATTATGGCTTTAAAGTTGACTGACCGAAGCAGTTTTGGTTTTGTTCGCTCGGGTACCATTCCTCTATTGTTGATAGTCGATATATTAGTTGGATATACCGTGACTCCTTTTCAAATAGTTGGAGTGTTACTTCTTTTTGTTGTAATTGCATTTGTGTTTAAAGAACATGTAATCAAAAAGAAAGGCCTTAAATATCTTGTTGCGTGCACGTTGCTGCCAGTGGTGACTGTTTCACTCTATAAATATGATATTACTCATTTCAATTCTTTTGCTGCAGAAACAACCATTGTGATGGCGGCTTTGGTCTTGTTCTGGACGGTGGTAAATATCTATCAGCGACATTCTCCTTTGAAACATCTGAAAGACCCACAAGTTGTAGTGCAGGTTTTAGCCGCTGCAATAGGATCGATCCTGATAAATATTGCCTTTGTTTTTACGATACCTTCTGTGTTAATTGCTGTAAAAAGAGCATCTAGCATTTTTTGGTCGACTCTTTCTGGAATATATATGTATAGGGAAAAAAGAGTGGCCACCAAAGTTTGTATAGCCGGAGCCTTACTTGTTGTTATCTTCACGCTATTTTAGTCGAGCATCAGTCCAAAGAAACTCGTCCCCCTGATCCTCCACTGCTACCGAATGATTCCCCAAGGCTTTGAACGTTTTGGAAGATTTCCCTTACGTCGAGATGTTGAACTACATCTAGTCCGATAAATTGGCCTACTGCTTGGACGATTACAACGGAAAGAATGGTAATAATAAGTCCTATAATGGCGTAACGTATAGTTCCTACGGCTTGTTTTATTTTTTCTTCATTTCCACCTGAAAGAATAAATGAGAAACCTCCAACTATGATAAACACAACTGAAAGGATTCCTGCCAAGATGATGGCGTAGGCGAGCCCTTTGTTGATAATTTCTGGGAGATTGTAATTGGCTGCATCATCAATGATAGTAGTACTATTGCTCATAAGTGGCTTGTTTGAAGGTTTGTATTTGGTTTGGATCTCGCTAAGATTACTAGGAATTTAAGTTATAGGCAACTAAAAATCCGCAATAAAAAAACGGGGCAACTTTGTGAGTCGTCCCGTTTTTCTGTTTTTTGTATAAATTAGATGCCGAGGCTTTCGTCGATATCTGCTGTATCTGAGCTTGCTGCAACTGCTGTTCCATCTGGTTCAACAATTTTAAGATTAACTCTAGCATTGTTTTTGGAACCAATGACTCTTAGTAGAATACGGATGGATTTGGCTGTTTGTCCACTTTTGCCAATCACTTTACCCATATCTTCTTTGGCCACTTTAAGAGTAATCAATACTCCCATCTCATCAACGCTTCTTTCAACAGAAACCTGGTCGGGATTGTCTACGATTTGTTTTACTACGTATTCTACAAATTCTAGATCTTGCATTTTCTCGTTATCCATGAGGGTGTTGTTAGTTGTTAAAGATTTCTACTATCAATTGTGATTTATTCTGCAGCAGGAGCATCCTCCTTTTTCTCTTCAGCTGGGGCAGACTCTTCTTTGGCCCCTTCAGCTGGTTTTTCTTCTGTTGCTGGGGCTTTTTCTTCTGCTTTCTCTTCTACAGGAGCGGCTTCCTCTGCTGCTGGAGCTTCTTTAACTTCTTCGGCCTTGGGTTCTGTTGGTGCTGCTTCTGCTACTGGAGCTTCCGGAGCCTTTGCTTCCTCTGCTTTGGGTTCATCTGCCTTCACTTCTGCAGCTGGAGCCTTCTCGCCAGAAGCACCTTTCTTGCTCTCCTTTTTCTTCTTGGCTTTTTTGTTGGTCTGGAATTTTATGTATTTTTCCATTCCTGAAACTCCCTCGGCTTTTAGCAGAGAGGCTACGGTTTCTGAGGGTTGCGCCCCCTTGGATATCCAATAAAGGATTCTTTCTTTATCGAATTTGAGCACCTTGGGATCTACAGTTGGGATGTAGTGACCAACAAGTTCTAAGTACTGTCTTTTGACAGCCTTAGATTTCTCGGCTACTACCATCCTGAAACTTTCCTGCGATTTCTTTCCGGTGCGCGTAAGTCTGATTACTAACACGAATTATCTGGTTAAAAGAATGTCTAAAGCGGGTCTAGTGTATGGTGACCCGAATTGAAAGTCAAGATGATCTTGAGCCTGCAAATCAATTCGCTTTTACGCGGACTTTAGTGATGGTGTTTTCGCCTAATGTTTGATTTAATTCTTGCTGCAGCATATGCGATTTAATCTGTATCTGTTGCGATACTGCTGGGTTTTTTGTGGTGATTGTAAGGCACCCTGTTTTGAAAGATGCTACTCGGTATTCTTGCTGATAATCTGGGAAGCATTTATCTAAATACTTGCGGGCGTCGTGACAAATTTTGATGGCATGAAATTCCGTGCCAATTCCCATACGATTGGCTGCAATCTCGAAGAGACTTTGAAAATCTCTATTTTTATTATTTGCTTCTTGCTGCATGCAGATATAGTTGATGGGTTTCTTTAGCCATTCTTTTCCAAGAATATTTTTCTACGTGTTTCTTGCCGGAAGTGACTAGTCTAGCGTGAAGTTTGCGGTCTGTGAACAGTTTTTCAATTTTTTGGGCCATATCTTCAGGTGAATGTGGGTCGAAATATACAGCGTTGTTCCCACAAACCTCGGGTATACAAGAGCTGTTAGATGCTGCTACTGGTGTCCCACACTGCATTGCCTCCAATGGAGGAAGCCCAAAGCCTTCATAGAAAGAGGGGAATACGTAAATATCTGCTGAATTGATCAGAGCGATTAACTCGTCCTCGCTAATTAAGCCTGGAAAAATAACTTTTGGTACTTTCTGAGCGGATTGATTTTCTTCCATCAAATTTAGCTTTTTGGCGGTATCGAAAGTTTCATCAGCATAAACACTGTCTTTTCTCCCTGTTATTACTAATTGCAGATCGTGTTTCTGGCGAAGGATAGCAAAAGCTTTGAGTAGACCTTTGAGGTTTTTGTGATCTCGCCAAACCCCCGTATATAATAGGAATGGTTTGTGAATTCGATATCTATTGAGTATATGCCGCAGCACTTCCTGGTTGTGAATTTCTTTAAAATTTTCATTTACTCCTTCATAGATTACGTGGATTTTTTTAAGAGGAGTATGGAGAATTTCTTGTAAATCCTTAGCCGTGCAACGAGAGACGGCAATGATTTTTTTAGCTCTTTTTACCGCAGCGCGGATGGTGAGATTGTAGGCCCAGCGAAAAAGGAAAGAGGTCATTTTTTTACCGGGAAAGAAGTGAAGAGTGAGGTCGTGAATAGTCACTATTCTTGGTTTTTTGTAGAATATTGGAGCATTAAAATGTGTGAAATGCATGAGATCCAAATCGTATTTATTGAGTATGGTCTTCAACTTGGTCTGTTCGGCAAGGGAGTAATGTTTCACATCAACTAATACTTTGTGGAAGTTTGGATTTGAGGCTTGGAAATTATTGAATTCGGGCTCGTTAAAAAAGAGATAGTAATCATTTTGATTATCTAGCTCTTGAAGATTTTCCACTAATTCAAAGACATAGCGGCCGATTCCGGTAAAATGAGAAGAATACATTCTGCAATCTATGCCGATACGCATGGGCTTTTGGGAAAATTACGGTGAGATTAGGATAGCTCTTTTATCGTCACTTGCCAAGGTTGCTCAAAATTATTAAGAATGGCCTTCTTTTTGCTTGCAAAATGGAGGAGCCTTGAGTATATTTGCGGCGCACGAGACGGTAAGATATGGGCGGTGCGGCCATGGCACCATTAAATATGGAGACGTAGTTCAGCTGGTTAGAACGCCACACTGTCACTGTGGAGGTCGCGGGTTCGAATCCCGTCGTTTCCGCCATGTAAGGATTTTGGGCTTGTGGGAGCCTTTTTAGCCCCCTCCTTTCTATATTAGCGCGTTTATAAACACCACATGCTAGAGAGTGGGTGTGGCGAATTGGGAAGGCACTAGCCATCAATTCGTTTTGGCTTTATTTTTTCGCTCTTCATATGTTCGTGGGCCAGAGTGCGCAAAACTTCTAGGTTGAGTCCATAGACCTGTGTTTGTCCATTTTCTCTTTGGAGTCTAATGGTGCAATGCTTTTCTCCTTGGTCATCATTGACAATCTTTAGTTCCCATCCATCTAGAATTTTTAAACTTCCTCCAATTTCTTCAAGGCTATTAAAACCTGTTATGGTTTTATCTCCTTCATCTCTCTCAATTACATATTTCAAAAAAGCTTCCGTTGAGGTTTTGTGTCCTACACTTACCAGATCAATTACTTTTTCTGAAGCTATGTAGTCAGTTAAGTTGATGAATTTGTTCATTTTATACGCCACGAATGCAGCGTGTTCTCTTGGGCTTGGGGTATTTGGATCTGGTTGCTCGTTATCAAAATCTAAATACCACTGGAGAGCTTCCTCCTCAGCTATCTCAGCAACCTCTTCTTGTTGGTTTGGTGTTAATTCTTCAAATGTGTTCCCACGAAAGTTGTTTCGTATATAGTTTTCTTGGTTTCTTTTGAAAATCCCATTATAGGTTTTTAAAGATTCTGGGCTAATTGGCATACCAGGAAGAGAAAAGAAAGCGTTTGTAGTTTTACCTGGCTCCAAAACATCAGTATCCTCGACAATGGCAGCCGCACTTAGAGCAGCATTTAGTGTTTCTCTTGTGCGTTCAACTTGGGTGACATAGCCTTTGTTAATATTTCTTCCAGTGAATATCTGGGAGCCTATTTTCTCTGCACGCTCGACCCCTTCTGGACTTATACCTGATGTAGAAATTCCACTCTCACCATTATTCAGAATATTGCCTGAATTCTTTTGAGAATGGCGAAGAAAAGTAAAAGTTGCAGAGGTATTACGACCTCTAATATCTGCAGACGATTCGTCTACATTATCGTCTCGATGTTCCAAACTTGGCTGCATGATAATTATTACTTAGATCTATTAATTATAACACAGCCCTTTGTAGCGTCAACTTCTATAACATCTCCATTTTTAATTACTTTTGTAGCAGTTTTCGTGCCAATAACACATGGAAGGTTTAATTCACGTGAGACAATAGCAGCATGACAAATAATTCCACCTTCGTCTGTAACGATCGCAGCTGCATTTCTAATTCCATTTAAAAATTCTACTGCTGTCATTGGTGAAACAATTATTTCTCCCTTTTTCACTTTATTAGAATCTTTCTGAGTAAAGACTAAGCGCGCTTTTCCTTTTACTTTGCCCTTATTCGCTACTGATCCATAAATAGTATTGGCTTTGTCCCCTGAGTTCGGATTCAAGTCTAATTGTTCCTGTTCTATAAATTTTTCAATTTCCTTTATGTCGGAACTTATTAGGAGCTTTGAGTCGTTGAAAAATAACAAGAAATGTTTTTGCCTTTTTTTCACCTCCTCGAGGTTAGGGAGCGACCCCGAGTTAAGATAATTTTCAAACTCTTCAGGAGTTAGATGGAGTAGAATTTCTTTTTTTAGTTCATGTACATCTGACGACTGAACTATTGCCCAGGCTAACCTAACCATAGAATTCCTTCCTTCTTCATATATATAAATTATCTTCTGGATAATTCTAATGAGGTCAGATTGAGGATGATTTTTATAGTTCGTTATCTGATTTGTAGCTGAGGGGTTTTTGTTGTCTAGAATTTCTTTTTTGTACCCTTCACTATCCAAGCTTTTTCCCAAATAATCTTGGTGAATAAAGCCGAATTGTGATTCAAGAGATTTTGCGATTTTTTCTAAATTGGATTTATCTTTTCGGTACTGTTCTCGACCTTCTATTATTGCTTTATTTTCTCGCTGAATAGTCGTGTATTTAATTGGAATTAATACTTCGGAAAGCTGGAAATCATCTGTTTCTGCGTTTTGTTGCAGTAACTCAACTAGCTCATTGACGATATCAAGACACATCAACATATAACCAAAACTCTTTTGATGATTTTTATTTAACTGAAGTAATTCCTTTTTACTCTGGACTGGCTCGGATTTAATCGACTTATCAATTAGAGAAATGATCTTGTCTAAACCTGCTTCAAGTTTCGATTTCTGCTTTGGAAATACTTCTAAAATATTGGAGACGTAATACTCATTTGTATCAAAAATTACATGTGTCTGATCTCCTCCGTTTTTGATAATTATTTCACGGTTTCGCTTCCAGGTGACGGGGCCAATAGTTAACCCCTTTCGTTCATAATAAGCACCAGCTGCCCATCCGAAGGGAGGGATGTTTCTTGAGATGGTTAGCTCCCAATTGGCCTTATGATTGCTTTGGGTGGAATCCATCTTTGAGAGTGTCGTAATTGGCCTACTTTGAACAATATAAAAGCTGTCCTCAACCCATGCCCATTCAATATCACATGGGAAATTGTAGTGCTGTTCAATTTTAGTGATTAGTCGTCCAAGTTCTTTGATTTGTTTGATAGATAGCACCTGCTTTTTGCCTTCCTCTTTTAAATCTGTCCATTCATTACCTCCTTTTGAGCTACGATTGAAGGCTTTAGACTGCTCACTAACATTAATATCCACAATCTCCTGATCTGACTTGGTAATAACATAGCTGTCTGGAGTGACTGATCCTGAGACTATAGCCTCGCCAAGACCGAACCCCGCTTCTATGATGATTTGATCTGGATCTTCAGTCACAGGATGAACTGAAAATGCTATGCCTGATTTTTTAGATTGAATCATCTTTTGAATAACCACGGCGACTGATATTTTTTCAAGATGAAGGCCTTTTTCAAAACGGTAGAAGATTGCTCTTGGGGTAAAGAGTGAGGCCCAGCATTCTTTGATGTTTTCTAGTAAATTGCTTTCCGTGGTATTGAGATAAGAATCCAACTGACCTGCCCAAGCTGCTGTCGCTGAATCTTCTGAGGTTGCTGAAGACCGCACAGCAACATATTTACTGTCTAGTTCCTTGAAAGCTTTTAAGATAGGTTTTTTGAGGTCCTGTGGAAACTCTTGAGCTTTAATAAGCGCTTGGATTCGTTCTGAAGCATGTTCAACTGTGTGAATCTCTTTTATATCTACTTTGTCTAGAGTTGCTTCTATTTCAACAATTAAATCTGTTTCATGAATGAAGTGATCATATGCCTCTGAGAGCACAACATATCCAGGCGGAACTGGTATCCCTGCTTGTGTCATTTCCCCTAGCGAAGCTCCCTTCCCGCCAGCTATTGCAGTATTCGTTTTCGAAATTTCCGTAAAATTCTTGAGAAATGTCATATTGTTAAGAATGGTTTGTGTAAGTTAGCCCCATTATATACAGACTCCTACTAATTGGAAATGTACTTCTGTAGTCGGTTCATTTATCCAGCAATGAGTTCATTCTTGTCCATGAAAAATGTTCGGAAAGCGTTCACTCCCTCCCGCCATATTCCATATAATTGCGTTCTGACTGCGTTGACTGCGCTCGTCGCTCGCACGCCTACGGATGTAGGCTTTGCTCGTCTCCTCGCTGGGCGCCTTGCAGAACACAATTATATGGAATATGGCGATTAGCCTTGGAAGGGTTTTGGCTTATTAAAGCCGTTATTTAATCCTCTCGGATCTCAGTAATTTCTGCAGTTGTTCGCGATTTTCTTTTTTTGCCTCTTCCCATGGACCGCAGAATTTTTCAGGCCAAGTTGGCGCTGGATCTGTGTAGAGAGTTTTTTTGGTTGCATAAAGGACTAAGCGAACACCGTTTGCTTCTGCGAATTCTCGAAGCCTTTTTTGCTCATGCACCTCAAAATGTCCATCCCCCATGCATCCTATTACCATAGAATCTTTTGCCGCTCTCTTTTTTGCTAAGCTTGCTTTTAGCAATGCTGACGTGCGATGTATGTTTGCCATCTCGAAGGAATATAATATGAGGCATTGTTCGTCCATTGGAATATGGTCACTCAATGCCTTCCTGTCTTTAATCTTTTTAACTTTAACCGCATTAAATAGGAGTTTTTCCTTCTCACCTGCCCAAAGTTTTACTCCCTTGCTGGCTGCATCATAGAGTAAGCTTCTTATGCCACTATGTATTTTGGGGTCTAGCTTTACTTCCTTTCCGGGGGGATAAAATCCTTCGATTACCATGTTAACTTCGCCCCCGTTGGCTTTTTCAATAATAGTGTTGAGCTGAACTTTTGATTTTTCGAGACGAGGGCCACCGTCATGATCCCATCCGAGGATGTATATGATTGGACCTGTTGATCCCAAAACCTTAACACCAAAAGGGCCAGTTGGTTCGATAACGGGAAATTCCATTGGATGCTGCGGCTGAGCTTTGGGCGCAGCTGTTTGTGCTATGTCGTTTGCATCATTTTTACCCTTACTCAAGGCATATGTTCCTGCGATAGCCAATAACACTCCTCCTGCGATTAGCATTATTGTTCTGCCAATATTTTGATTTGATTCTTTTGCCCTTTCTGCTTTTCTACGGTCAATTCTTTCCATCTGTCTCGCATTTCTTTCGGCAAGTGACATTTTTCGCTTTGGAGATCTAGATTCATTCGATTCCATGCTATAGGGATAAATAATTGTGGTGCTTTTATAAGATGTTTTTTGAGATATGTCAACAGGAGTGGTCTTGAACTCTTGAATTAAACATAAAAAACGTTCTAAAAGAGTTCACTCCCTCCCGCCATGTTTAAAACAACTAAAGATTTTTTAATTTTGCGTTAATAAAAGGGAATTACTCTACTTAAGGTAACTTTATGCGACACGCATTCATTGACCTATTAATACATCTCTGCTATATTATATATAGTTATTAACTATATACTATGCCTAAACAAATTACATTTATAGCCGATGAGAACCTTAAGAATGAAGCAATGAAAAAAGCAAAATCGAAGGGGATTACTTTAAAAGCAGTTTTGGTCCTCTCTTTACAGGCTTTTGTTGATGGTAAAATTGATTTGGGCATTAGTACTACAATGGACCCGGAAGTTGAAGAAATGCATTTTGACTCTTCTTCTATTGCTGAAAAATCAGACAAACTCGCTAATTTACTGAAATAATGCTGATACTTTCTAAGTATATTGTGAAAAATGAGCTTAAACCTTTATTAAAGCACGTCTCCTTAGATGATATTGTTATTGGGGCTCGAAAAATTAAGGATGGTTTGGGTATACATCTCCAGGCTTTAAATTCTTCGCAATATCGATTCTTCAAAGTCAGAATTGGCAGAAGTGCGAAGGCTAGAATGATTGTTTTTATGCACAGCGACAATGGGAAAATTATCCCTGTGCTTATTAGATTAAAGAAAGATAAAAAATTTGGTATGAATATGGCGGCAAATAATCCTGCTGTTGCTGAACAGGTGGATAGGAATTTAAGTCACATCATTTTGGATTTGGACAGAGGGGATTATGAGGAGATAAAGTTCTAGAATCGTCCCGTTTATCCCGCCATGGGCGGGTTTTTGGCTTAGGAAACCGGGATTCGGGCTTGCAGCGCTATGGCTGCCCTTTTTCACATAGACCCTCCACGTGTTATGATGTCATCATGAAAAAAAAGAAATTTCTATATCTAATTTTACTAGGATTTTGTGCTTCATTGTTTCTATTTTTTCATTTTAGTATATATACGGAGTATGATGCTGGATTCCCGTTCATTACTTCAGCAACTCAATCTCCAATTGATAGCAAGCGTTTAGAATTATGTGAAAGAAAGTTCCCTGATTATTTTAATCCTTTCCAGAAGGGCACTTACGTTTATTGTATTGATGGTAATGCAAATAACCTTGTCTCAGAAACTGTTCCAAACTATTTCGGCTATGCGCGGATGTCAAAAAGCGAAGACATTAGCAAATATATTGGTGATTTTGATTTTGAGGGTACACTATCTGTGCGAGATTTGATTGGTTTTATGTACCCAAACATGCTGTTCTTTTTTATGCAGTATTTATTGATAGGCTGTAGCACCTTGATTCTCTGGAGTTTTTATAAAAAATAGTTCGGAAAGAGTTCACTCCCTCCCACCATGTTCGGGCTTTTGCTTTGTTTAAGCCAAACTAGTAATCTTCTTAGATTTATAAGTGAGATTATACTTGTTGTTTTAAACGTACTATACGTGTGGCTATAAACTTGTGCTGGATGTTTGCTGTATACACAGATGTAATAGTGGCCAGACATCAACGGCCGCGCGGTTGCTACGGCGCCCCTTTTGTTGTATTATATTGAGATGTGTTTAACAGATGACGTATATGAATAAATCTCAATTAACTGAGGATTCAGAACAGTTTTCTTTAGATGAAAATGTTCTTCGCCGGTTAAGTGAAGTAGAATCTGATTTAACTGACTCGGAACTTGATGTAATTGATAATTTTCTCCGCGAAATCATGTATGAGTCAGATGGAACTCTAAGATCATTGGATAGTATTGAAGAGAGCATATTTTACCGTAGAGAGTTTCCTGAGATAAATGACCTTGAAAAGGCAGTCCAAAAAAAGTCCAAGAATGGTTTTGCTAATTATCTTCTTACGAAGGCTTATCAAGCAATGGATTATTACACGGTGAGTTCCGGCAGTTTAAGTGAATCTGGGGTTTTTCCTGCAGTAAAAAATATTCGACATGATACCAATAAATTGTCCGAAAGTTTTCAGGAGATCAAAGAAACACAAAATGATAGTAAAACCTGGGAAGAATCCGGAGAATCTTCAAGTTTTAGCAATGAATCTGTTTCCAGAATGGACTTGGAAGCTCTGCTTTCAGATGAAACGATTGGAAAAATATATCCGACCTGTTATGGAGAGTTTAATTATGGTTTTTCTATACCTGTTGCTACTGGTTTTAAATCACCTGTTATTGATAATGCTAAAAGACAACATAGACATACTGAAACACTCTCACAAGAAGATATTAAGCCTGGTGATGTTTTATTGGAATTACCAAGAAGCCGAATAATGGATAATGTCCTGCCTGTTCCTTCAAATTATATGGTTGTTGGATCACTAGATGAACCTCTAACCCTTGTGGATCCTGACAATGAAAATCCATTTTGTACTTTTTTGGTAAATAGACTTGAAAGTGACCATCTCAGATATGTTGTAAGATATACCTCAGATGGGATTCATGAATATAATGACGAGTATTCACCAACGGAGGAAGAAATAGTTAACCTTGGAGCTGCATTTCCTACACCCGAAGAGGTAGATGGGGAGTCAATGAACCTTTTTTCTGCAAAACAAGTTGTTTCGGATTATATGAAGACCAATTTTATTTATGCTTGTGATGAAAGACTGGGGAAATTTCTTACGTCCAATGAAGATGAATTAGGTATAAAAGTTGAAGGTTTAAAAGTTGGGCATTGTGATGTTTTAGCCTGGGCGGCTGCAAATTATTTTAGACAAATGGGGTTCACGTCGTTTGTTGTTAATTCAGAATCCACGAATGAGCAAGGATCTGCCTTCAAAAAAAGGTGTGGTCATTCAAGAGTGGCGATTATCAGTAAAAGTGGTGGTATAGTTCATTTTGATCCTACCTCTGTTTGTCAAAGCATAAAAGGTTATGGCCTTTCAAGTATTAGCGATTCTCGTATGATGGACTTGGAGTTAGATTTTGAGAATGCGAAAGATAGGATAGAGAAGATTGCTGTTCTTAACAAATTTAGAGCGCTTATAGAAGAAAAACAGCATGTTGAGGAACATAAGGTTCGGACTACTGAGGCAGAGTATCACCTGGACAAACCTTCGCTTTTTGACGGTGTGTTTTTGACTGATGAGGATATAAAGACTCTTATGATGGATGGTTGGTGTGAAAAGAAATGGAGTGAAAAAGAGATAACTGAAATAAACAATGTTTGTGATTTATTGGCTTCCAAGCAATTGCCCATATCTATGGCATGTATAAACAGAGTAGGTTATTTTGAATATGTTCAAGATCTACTAAATAACCAAGGGATAGGCCCAGGTCCGCAAATTGTGTTTAGGAATAATCCTCTTTTACATGGTGGCTTTCTGTCTAAGTTTTTTCCGCTTGTTCTTGAGTATATTTATGACATGCTTCGACTTTCGAACTGTGATATTTTTTCTGATTCCGACCCTGCAACAATGTCCCCGGACTTTGTGCCCAATTCTGTAATAAGTCTTCCTGCCGTTGAAACTGTGGAGAAAATAGACGTGGATTTTGCTCTATCTGCCATGAACTCACCTATGAAAAGGGGAGAGCATTCTGTGCGAGATTTGGCTAAGATTTCATTGTTTCTTAAACTGGTAGCAATTTCATTTAAAGACGAGAAGGTGAGAGAGAGATTTGGGATAGATGAAAAAGAATTAGCTGAATATGCTATAAAATTTGAAAAAGCTCTTGCTCCTGATACAAAACCCAAAAAGGTTCATACTGATATGAGAACTTTTTCAGGTAAAAAAACACAGGAGGATTATAAAACTTTCTGTACAAGAGCAGAACAAATTAACTCTGCTATGGCAGTTGATGAAAAAGACAGTCAATTGGCTTCCACACAATTCTTAAAATTATTATTAAAAATGCCTCTCAGACAAGAATCAGATACGAGATGGGATAGAGCTGCTAAAGAAGATTATGTTGATTATGACCCCAATAGACATCACGTGGAACAGATAGATTACAATGCTACCCTGAAGAGGGGAAAAGATACTATCGTACTCACGAAAGTAAAACCAAAAATCAAGCAACTCTTTATACATCTTGATGTGGATTCGCTTGAGGAAGGAACAAATAATATTATTTCATTTATCGGAAGATGCAAGGTTATTTTGCAGACTTTAATAAAATTTGCGAGGATGAAAAATACCAGTGTGCATATCTCTAGTGATAATAATGATTATTTTACAATAGACCCTAATAAGCCTTTTAATATTGACGTTGCTTCGTTCAGGTTAGCGTTACCGGAAATTGGAAGATTGTCTGACGTCTATGGTTTTCAAACTAAAAAAGGGTTGCCCAAAAATGTGATTTATCTATCGAATAATGAAGGGAAAGTTAATGCTGTCCAGTCGGTAATGCGGAAAAAAACCAATGTAATAGCAAAGACCTTTGGTGAAATTGGATTAGATATCTTTCCAAGGATGAGACAAAAGGATTCTCTTCAGGCAGGGAAAACGCGTAAAGCAGCATAATACTAAGCCTATTCTATGATTGAATTCTTTTTATTTGTATAAATGGGGGGGGCTTTTTTCCAGCCTTCTTCTTCACTCAGCGTTCTGCACATTTATTTGTTTGTGAAGATGGGGATAAATAATTCGAAGAATTTGGTGTTTGAGGCGAGTGAATCAACCAATTGGCGCATTGGTTACTTTGAAAAATGTTCGGAAAGAGTTCATTCCCCCCACACCATGGGAAAGCGTGGAATTGGTGTGAATTCCACGCTTTCATTTCCTTAAATATACCCCAGAATAACACTCGCAAGCATTCCCACTCCAAGAGCTAAGATAATTAATCCAGCAATCAGATGCAGAACCTTTAATTTACCTTGTCTCCATTTTTCGGCTTTTTCTGTAGTTGTGAATCCGAAATAAATCGCTCCGGTTATAATCAGCATTGGAGCAATAAAAATGAAATTATATAGTGCCAGCAATGCCATTGCATAACTCCACTGAGTGGCGTGAGCGAGCAATCCTAGAATTACGATGTATGGGCCAGAGGTGCAGGGGAGTAGAAATAAACTCACTGCGAAACCGATAAGGAATGCTCCTGGAACAGATGTGACTCCTTTTATTAGACTTTTCATTTTGGGTCTCCAGGACAGGGGAACCTCCATAATAAACCATTTTCCGTACCAGAAATAATCTTTCAAATTGAATAGTCCAACTATTATTGCGAGTATTGATACTACGATGTAAAAGACTCGGGTGAATTCAGCCGCTTGTATAGCCGAATATAGTCCAACCCCCATTAAGAAATATGAGATGAATATTGAAAGTGAGAATGCCAACCCTGCTAAAAGAGCTCTTTTTCTGCTTTTTGTTGCGAGAACAGTAGTTAGCAAAATGATGAGAACGGCAAAAGCACAAGGGTTTATTGCATCTACTGCTGCAGCTCCAATTACGGCTGGGATAGTCAGTTTTTGACTCAATTCTTCTTTTACTGGGTCTTCTGTAGGTGAGCTTTCACCGATAATTTGTATAACATCAGACCCCTCTCCGTTGTTTAGCCTGCTCATTGGTGAGGCGCATCCTTGGTCAATACAGCCTGAAATTGCTGTTTCTAACTGGTTCCCAATCTCTCCACCAAACCCGACTATAACTTTATCATCTACAAAAAAGGTAGGGACCCCTCCTACTTCTGAGTCAAATGCGGCGGCCAGCTCTTGCATTAATTTATTATTTTCGCGATCGAAATAAACCTCATATTCCGTGACATGCAGACTGGGATATTTATCTTTGATTTCATTTAAAAATGTTTTTGCCTTTGCGCAATGAGCACAACCCTGCCCGTAGAATAATAATAACTCAGTGTCGTGGTTTTGCGCGTTTTCTTGTGCAACGCTGACTTGAGCGAATGTTGTAAGTGTAATTAGGAGAGTCACAAATATGCCTCCAATTCTCTTGAGCTTTTTCATATGTTTATTAAAATTAATTACTTTTGTTTGGTGATAATCTACGACAACACCCTCTTCCTAGCCCAGCCCCTCTTCCCTGTCCACGGCCGCAAGCTTGTTTTTGTGGGCTGGCTTGTGCGACACCCCCTCCACCACATTTTCCAAGACCTCTTCCTGTCTTTGGACCTTCCCCTTGTGGACCTGTTGCATTGAAATTTGGCATAGTATTATTGGTTAATAATATTAATAGTTTTATGAATTTTGATTGATTTACCGTTGATCAGGCTATCTGTGAGTTTTGTAATTCCAGAAACAATAAGTCTTTGAAATGTAGAACTTGATACACGCATTTCTTCTGCCCCCTGTTCATTGTTCTTGTCCTCCATATACTTAAGTCGAATTGCTTCCAGTTCATCAATGCTAATGTCCGTTTGCTCCAATGCTGACATGGGCACTCCGCGAGGTTTAAAATAGGTCACCTCAGGATCAAATCGGATTCTCCTTTCTCTTTTTGGTCTAGTCACAGCGCGGGGGTTATGGGCATATGTTCATAACCATGATGATCTTAGAAGGGGATGAAGTCAATAGTATTTGTTGTGACTCTGTTTTACTCAGAACTCTATTGTGTCCTGGTAAAGTACTTTTGACATCTAGGTGGGCCAGGCGCTCTAGTGTTTTTGCATAGTCAGTCTTGCTTGAATTTTCGCAGGAGGTAAAGATTTGTTCTTCATAGAGTACGTCCGCGCTAATTAGAAGTTTCTTTTTTTCTCAAAAAGTACGAAGGAGTCTTCTGAGTGTCCTGGAGCCCTTATTGTCTGAAATTCATATGCTCCATACTTTATTTTGTCCGAGAATAGTGGTGGTCTGTCTTCCAGCATTTCGGGAATTTTTGTCCATTTAGACTTTAATTCTTGAACGTCAATTGAATGGTCAAAAGGAGCGTGGGTAATCAATAATTTAGTCTAAGGTTGCATCAATTCCTTTGTGAACATCTCTTCTAATCGTGTTTGGAACTTTTGTATAAATTCTCAGTTGATCAAACCCGCGCGCTTTTGTTAAAAGTCCCGCAAGAACATTATTGAAAGTTTTGCGGAGTTTATATGGGAACCCCTGAAAATTGGAATCTTTGGGCTTTTTGCATACAATCCCGGCTATTGTTTTGCCTCCAAATTTGTCTTTGCTTCTGATTAACTCAAAGGTTTCGCCTGCGCCGGGTGTTTCTTTTATAAGATTGGGTAATGAGGGATACAGGCTAATATCTGATTGAAATCTTAAATAAATAAAAATCTTTCCTCCTGGTTTTAAGATTCTAACGCTTTCCTCCAACATTCTAAGCGCATCCGGCACATATTGAATGCAGGCGACACTGTAGCCCGCGGAAATTGAATTATTTGGGATTTCCTCCATGTTTGCCGCGTCACCTTTGATAATTTCAGGCTCAAAATCTCCTTCCTGCACATTGCCAAGAATCTCATTCTCAAGCGGATTTTTGTCATATGCAACAGCTATCACATTAGTATTTAGTTCTTGAGCTTCTGCTATACTTTGTAAATCCCTTGTAAATGCAAGCACAGAGCCACTTCCTCCCGCTCCAATGTCGACAATTTTAAATTCCCTACCTGGCTCGGAACTTTCCAAAATAGCTTTAAATTCTGCGTCCAGATCAACACCGGATTCCCCAAAATATCTACATACTTCAGATTTAGCCCTTGTTATGCTGGCCTCAGGAATGGTTTGCTGGAGCTCGTCTTTTTCAGATAAATTCACTCGTAAAAGTTAAGTAGTTTTCCTTATATAATACAATGTTTCGACAGTTTTAACAATTCCGATGTTGTTGGATGGAAGGGAGGCAAGGCCTTTTTACTATTTTGTGAGTTCATGCCCAGCCTTAATATTTACTCAAAAATTGTTGCAAAAGACTTTGACTACTAGTATCGAGGGTTTTTCTGCAACTGGGAAAAAGTCACTTAGTGATGGTTTTATACCTCTATGGGCTATGCCCATGGTAATTATAATTTTGACGTGAACTCCCTCACGCCATGGGCGAATTTTTGCCTTGGGATAATACTATTTTCTATCGTCCTGATACATTTGTTCTAGGGTCTGCAATGCATTGTAGCCGACGGCGAATAGTTGTCTGCCAGTTAACCTGGAATGTTGGTTTGAATAGGGGGGGAATCCTATTAATCCCACGGCGTCACCTGAGTGTACTTTCCCTGTTTTTTTAAAAATTTCTAACATTTGCCTTTTTATGTCGCAATCAGGGGCTTTTTTCATTGTCGCATATGGTAACATTTTGTAGAGAAGATGGTAGTTATGGTCTGGAGGAAAATCAGAAGCATCTTGTAGGAAGACACCATGGTTTAGTGGGAGCTCCATTTCTGTATGCATTAGTTGGCCGCCAAATGCGCAAACTTCGTGAAACATAAGAGGTGAATAATCTCCGCTAAGGTCCACTTTTTTGTCGCCATCGATGTCTAATGTTAGCTTCATACCTCTCATGATGCGGTGCAATATTTCTGAATTATTGGATATCCCTGGGAACCGTTTGAAGAGATAGGCATGTATGGCTTCATGGTAGAGATATTCTCTAACAGCTTTGTCATGTAGATCTTCTAAATCGAAGGGCTTCTTAAAGTTGGGATATTTGGGTATTTGCTTCAGGACGCCGTTAAGGAACTTTCTAATTCGATCCGGATGCATAACGATTGCTGCAATATTATGGTCGAATACTCCTAGATGTCCGCCGAAAACTGGTTTACTCCCACCTCCACCAGTTACTTCAAGAACTGGGATTTTGTAATTTCCAGCAGGGCTTTTCAGTTGTAAATGTTTGCTGTCGGCAATAGTTCTCAACCGTAACTGCACCTTTTCACCACCCTCTGTTTCTGCATCTAACATGTGACCGCCTGGCATTAGGTATTTATTCAAGTGTTTGTAGAAACCAACAGTACTTTGATCCCATGTTGTATAGAAATTCTCCCATTCTACCGCCATCTGAGGGTGAGCATCGCTGATTTGCTTTGCAATTCTTTTCAGGTCTTCAAGCTGTTGTCCGTTTGATCCATCCGTGGGCTGACTCGTTGTCGTTTCTACTAATTCTCTAACAGTTTTTCCTAGACTTTGGGATATTCGAAGAAATGTTTGATTGTCTAATTCAAGATTGGGTGGTTTTTTATAAACTACCTTTTCGTCCTCTAATATTGTCATTCCAGGGTACGTGGCCGTTAATCCTTCTGGTTTTTGTATTGGAAGTATGGCTTGTACATTCTTCTTTTTGTCCTCACTTTCGTCCTCTAGCCCATTTACTGTGGTTTTTATTCCGACCGCTACAGCTGCCAATAGTCCAACTGCCCCTCCCATGGTTTTTAAGGCCGCTCTTCTTGAAAGTTGATTAACATCATCTATCTCAGCTCTTATTTTTTTGCTTGGACGACTCAATCTACCACTATCAAGTTGTTCTTCCAATTTTGCGACTCTTGCTTCTGCATCATTCATAATTTTTATGTTTCTGCGAAACGTGAGAAATCCTGGTTCTGGTGGTTTATTTTTTTGCATAATTTGATTTAAAGATAGGTGTCTATTTACCTGGTTTGTTACTTCTTGTCAATTTGCACTACCCTAGTTTGGAAATTACCTATTTTGTCTAAATAGCGACTTGGTTCTGGCTATCCGTTGAAATAAATCGAAAAAATGTTCGGAAAGAGTTCGCTCCCTCCCGCCATGACGGCTAACTTGAACAAGCGGTTTCGCGAAAGTGTAACAAATTTTACTTTGCTTTATTCGTTTTTATCTCTATTTTCAGTGTAATTGATAATTTTAAATTTATGGGAGTTCGAAAGCTTGGTAAAAAATGGGATAAATATGGGAAGGTTGATCCTTTGTGGACAATACTGACCTATGAGGGAAAAGAGGGGAATAATTGGGATGAAGATGAGTTTTTTCAAACTGGCAAAGAAGAAATTTCTGGAGTTATGAAATCTGTCAACGAATTGAACCATCCTTTGACAAAGGGGAAAGCTCTTGATTTTGGTTGTGGAGTAGGGAGGCTTTCTCAAGCTTTGGCTGAAGAGTTTGATGAGGTGGTCGGCGTTGATATCGCCCCTTCAATGATTGAATTGGCAGGGAAATATAATAAACATGCTGAAAAGTGTAAATATTTTGTGAATGATGCTGATGATTTAAGCAGGTTTGATGACGATACTTTTGATTTTATTTATACAAACATTGTTTTGCAACATATTGAGCCAAAGTATACAAAATTATATATTCAAGAATTTATTCGGGTACTCAAACCAAATGGTCTTTTAATTTTTCAGCAACCTAGTGGGAAAGCGGATGAGCAGACGTTTAAAGGAAAAATTAAAAGAACGATTACTCGTGTCGTGCCCAGTAAGCTTTTGGACTATTTGTTTAAGTTAAAATATGGACAACTAAGAATGGATGTTTTTGGAATTCCAGAGCAGGAGATGGAGGATTTGATTTTAGCTAAAAATGCAAAACTTCTTTCTTCTTCCAAGAATGAAAATACCGGGAATAATTGGATTAGTGTCAGTTATATAGTGACCAAGTAATCTAGTGCTTAAATGAAATGGGATTAGTTTTTTTATACGAATAGCTATTGAATCTTGAGTGAGTTCCTATTGAATCTTCGATGCTTATTTTGTTTATTCATATTACGAAAATAGAGTTATAGAATCGTCCCGTTGATTCCGCTATGGGTGGGTTTTTGGATTGCACATGCCCATAGAGGAGGGGTCACGCTATCTTCACTTGGTATCACTTCTCCTTGCCACTCATCCCAGAAGTGCCGATCTACGAAGTCATAAGTTGCGACGGAAAAGAAATACGTACTAGTCCTCCATCCAATATTGCCGTCCCCATCATCGATAAAATGGTCATAACTGATGGTAACGTGATCTGTGGGGCCTATGTTAATTGTAATGTTACTGCCGTTTGGTAAAACCCTTTCTACCTTGGGATCATCTTCTGAATTGGAGCCAATGATTTCTAAATCTATTAATAATCGAATAAGGTCTTTTTGCCCTTCGATTTGTTTTTCGTAAATAGCAACCTTTTCCAGAGATACTGCTGGCATTTCCGGTGTCGTCTCATACCTGCTCGACTGAGAGATGGCTGGCAAGGTATCGTTATTTGGTGAACGAGGAGTTGCCGGGACAGTGTCGTGATATAGCGGCGGGGAGATGGCGGGCATTTCTGGAATAGTATCGTGATATGGCGGCCGGGAGATCGCTGGCATTTCCGGAATAGTATCGTGACCCGCAGACTCGGGGATGGCTGGTAGAGTGTGATTACTTACAATTTTGGAACCGGGACCAGAAATACGTTGTGCACGTAATTTGGCTTGCTGTTTTAATTCATCAACTCTTGTCCCATCAGTCAAAACTATGTCCATACATGGCATAGTTTCGGCAGGTTTTCTAACTGGTATCACAGAAGAATTATTCTGATCTTCATCTAGCTCAATGGTCACAGGCCTTATATAGTTACTTCAATAAATGCGAAATAAATGTTAACAAAACGCATAACAAAGTAAAACAAATTTGAGTTGGCGTGAGATTTAATTCTAGTCCTAATCAAAACCACTCAAATGTGAAAGTTATACAGGAATATGTTCCACTCTCTTTCATTCCCCTGTACAATATTGTTATGAAATATTATGGATATATTCTTTTTGGACTGGTTGCGCTGCTGTTTGCCACAATGGCTTGGCCGTTTTTTCAGAGTATCTTTTTTGCGGCTATTTTTGCTATTAGTTTGTGGCCTGTTAATGAATTAATTATTCGCAAGTTTAAACTGCCCCCCAATCTTGCGGCGCTGCTTACGGTTTTTGTGACTTTTGTTTTTATTGTCGGGCCCCTGGTGGCTCTTCTTGGACTTATTGCTCGGGAGGCTTTTGTTTTTGCGGAGTCTATTGATATAGAGTCTGCATTTAAGTTTTTTGATAGAGATGCATTGGATCTTTTTGGCTTTGAAATTAATTTGCGGGATATTTTTGTTCAGCTTCAAGAGCTTTTGAAAAATTCTTCTTCTTTGATTATGCAGATTGCTTCTGATTCTTTGGGAGCCATTTCTCGTTATACTTTCTTGTTTTTCATTTTCTTGCTTTTCTTTTATTATTTTTTGAGGGACTCCCAAGTGATTGTGAATAGACTCAAAAAAATTCTTCCATATAAATCTTCGCAGCAAAAGCGATTGATGGCTGTTCTGCATTCGACTTCTAAAACTCTTTTTTCTGGATACCTCTTTACTGCTCTTATAAGCGGGTTTTTAGCTTTTGTTGGATTTTTACTTTTCGGCATTCAAGGTGCCATTATTTGGGGACTGCTCGCCGCAATTTTTTCACTTATCCCCACCATTGGCCCGTTGTTTGTGTACATTGTTGGAGCTCTTTTTGTCGGATATTTTTCAGGACTTTTGTTCGCAGTTCTGTTTATTCTCTATTATGTCGTAGTCCAAGTGTTATTATTAGACACTTTGATTAAGCCAAAACTGCTAGATGAAAAACTAGCTATGCACCCTTTGCTTGTTTTCATTGCATTCGTCGGAGGCATTCTTACGATGGGATCTATGGGAGCGCTTTATGGCCCAATTATTGTAGTGATCTTGGTAACAATGTATGAATTCCTTTTCGAGGAAAAGGGGAAGCTGATGTAATGCTCTGGGGTAACCATGCTAGTGTCTCATTTTTTTGTGTATAGCCCGTGACAAATTGTGGAGCTCCGTTTGATTGGAGACCTATTAGCGCATCTTGTCGTGAAGTGTTTGCTGGGACTCTGGAATAAGGTAAATGAAAAACCGCTACGAGAGCGGCTATTCATTTACGTTCTTTATTGATCTGGTAGTCCTTATGTTGCCCTTCTGCTTCTTCTTGGTTGAGCTTTGGGTGAAGCAAAGACTACTCGACTACCCTGCTGTGTTTTAGGTGATTTACTAGCTGCCTTCCCATTATCGTTTTCTGGGTTTTTCTGAAATGGACCTGGCATGATTTTTACTTCAGGATCAAGATCTCCAATCTCCTGCTTATATTTTAGCAAGTCTGCCCTTGCGTTGTTTAGTAATCTGTCGATACCTTCTGCTGTTTTTAATAGAGGAGATGCAATTGCAGATATTTCTTTACAATCGTCGCTTAATTTGGCTAATGCCTTCACTAGAAACCCTAAGGTCTTGCCTGTCTTGGGACTGATACTTACGGTATCTTTTAAGTCGATCTCACCTTCTGGGCTGATTTCTCCTTTGTAAGAAATTAACCCTGTCTTGGCAAGTATACTGAGGGATGTAAAAACTGTTGTTGCTGCGGCACTCGCTACTGCTGCTCCCATAGGAGTAAATAACAAAGGTACTGCTACTATTTTCGGTAACATTGCTGTTGCAGGTGTGATGGCTGCACCTCCTGTTTTAACAATATATTTCTGAAGTTTTGGAGGTAATTTCTTGAATTGTCTGTCAACAAAATTACTTGAACCTGTTAAGTCGTATACTTTCCGTACAACTCCATTTAGAGTCTTTTGTGTTATGGAGCTTTCTGCAGCCGTATCAATAATGCCTGTTACAGCTTGAACGTCATTTACGGCTTTGCTGTGTGCCTGCTCACTAACGCTTTCTTTTCCACTCATAACCGCCTCAACGTCCTCGTGCACGTCTTGAGAGGCTTTTGCTTCTTGTCCCTTGCTATACTCTTTTAAATCTCCAACCAGTTTCAATACTGGATGTTCCTCTTGCTTAGAAGGGTCGACTCCTTCCTCTTCTAACTCTAAATCGTGAGCTGCATTAGTCATAATTTTGTTGGTGAATTATAAGATGTAATTATAGAAGCTTTTCTTCTTTTTGTCAACCTTCTGTGCTGCCTTTTTCTGTCTCTTATTCTCCTGCTGATTCTTGTATAATTTATAAGATTGCGGTGCTTGATGTATTACAAATTAAGTGGTCAAATCCGTCTTGTGTCTGATATATATGTGGATGGAACTGAACTATTTGATATAGCTCTCCTTCCTCTGTATACTCGATGGGCTTGTGTTGGAGGTAAACTCGGATTTGGTTTTTTAGAGATTAACTTTCTTTTTATGTGCTTTTCAGCACCAGTCAGCTTTGTTGCTAGTGGGGCCCTTGCAGTTACTGGTATTGCAACTATGCGAAAGGTGAAATCTAGAAAGTATATCCCTTTGGCTATCATGCCTTTGTTGTTTTCTCTTCAACAATTCATTGAGGGGATGATCTGGGTAACTGCATTTGATTCAACCATTAATCATTTATTGGTATATGGATTTTTGTTTCTTGCATATCTGCTTTGGCCTATATTCACCCCCGTGGCCATTTTTCTAGTAGAAAAGAGACCTCAACGGGCTAAAATTATGAAATTTTTCATTATTATGGGGGCTTTCGTTTCTATGAGTCTTCTAACAGCTCTCATTCTTCGACCGCCTGAAATAGCCATTGTTGACTGCCATATTGGACATCCTTATGTATTGGAAATGCTATATGGAGCACATTTTCCATTCTATCTTGCTGTTGTGGGGCTGTGCCCGCTTTTGTCTACCCATAGGATCCTTCGTCTGTTTGGCCTTACCATACTGTTAACTGGATTAATCACGGCATTTATAAACAGAGTTACTTTTATTTCACTTTGGTGCTTCTTTGCAGCGGTGTTGAGCCTTTTGCTCTACTTGTTTCTGGATGAGGTTGGAAAGAAAAAGACAAAAGTTGCTTAGATTACTTTATTCAGCTGCATCTGAAAGGAGTTGAACTAAATGGGTTTTTATTTTTTTTGGCTTGGGAGTTTTTCTAGTTTGACTTCTACTAATTTCATCAAATCCTTGAGACTTTTTAATTGGTTGATTTCCTTGGCTACAACCAATACTTGTGCTTTCTTGTCTTCAACTATATATATTGCGGGTAATGCTGCTTTTTCTGTTTCAGGATATTTTTTTATAAGCTCGTCTCTGTGCAGAAAGATGCTTTTCACCGGAAGGGCCTGTATGAAATCTTTCCACTCTTTTTTCATGCCCAGATTGGAATATGTTATTTTGCATAAATTGCATTGATATGTGGCAGGCGAAACAACCTTATGTACATAATCCGTGACTAGTCCAAAAATTGAAGAGTCGGCATTGTAGACGAATAATAGCTGTTTTTTGCTTGTTTCTTTCATTTAATCTGTTGAGTATGTTTTCTAGCAACTGTGAATATATCATCTTCTTTGGTCTATATGAACCCACTATTTTATTTATTAAAACATCATCTTCTGATCTGGCTAAAATTATTGTTTGCCATTTTGTCAAAGATACATACAATAGAGGTGTTGTAAATTTTAAACAAAAATAATTATGAAAAAGATGCAAGTAATGCTTTTCTTGGTGGTTTGTGGAACTGGTTTGCTTTTAGCTGGATGCCAAGCTCCTGTGGACACATCACCGTCTACTGCAGGCAACACGCCTGCTAATATTGAAATCACAGCTCCTGGCAGCGATACTGATGCTAATATTCGCATCACGGCACCAATAAAAACAGAAACTGATGCAAAGGCGTCTATCTCTATTACAGAGCCCGTTGAAGTTGATTCCGTAGCTTCTGTGGAAATTACAGAAGCAGAGTAAGTAACTTATAGAGAGACTATGTCTCTTTTCCACTGTTAACAAACCATTCTTCCAAAAGGAAGAATGGTTTTTGTGAGATAATTTAGTTTTTCTGATAAAGTTTTGAATTGAATGGGTAGACCAAGTTGACTTGCCATGTTTTTTAGTGTTTAATGTGGTCTTTATTAAATTAGATAGACCTGTTATGCCACAGGAGGATACTTCAACTCAGAGAGAAGATGATTCATTAGTCATCTGTGATGGAACTACTGCTTATCTTTCTGCGGGAGTGGGCCCTAATTTTGCGCCAGACTTGGCGCAGTTGTTTATTGGGGGAGGGGCAGAATCTTTTGCAGAGATGGGTGTGGTCTCTCAACAAGTGGAATGTCAGAGAAACGTATATCAAGCTTTGGAATTGACCTTGGAGGAGAGGGAAAGGCTCGCTTAACATTTAAATTACAGTGTGGATTTACACTAAACTCTGAATCGGCTAGACTGCGTCATGTTCAATTACAATGTTTAGCTGATTATTTTTTATAAATGACTTTAAAAGAACAAATTCAAGAAGATTTTATTGCTGCAATGAAGGCCCGTGATGAACTGAAGAAAGGGGCTCTGTCCATGCTGAAAGCTGCCATTATGAAGTGGGAAGTTTCTGGAGGAGAAAAAAAGGAAGCTACAGATGAGGCTGTTCTGGAAATCATGCAAAGAGAAGTAAAACAACGAAAAGATGCGGCTGAAGGCTTTCGATCAGGGGGGAATGAGGAGATGGCAGCGAAGGAAGACAAAGAAAGAGAAATTTTGATGGCATATATGCCTGAACAAATGGGGGAAGAAGAGGTGCGAGAGATCGTGAAAGGGGCGTTGGACGAAGCTGGAATCAGTGCGAGGGCAGATATGGGGAAGGCAATGGGCCTTGTTATGGGCAAATTGAAAGGAAAGGCTGATGGTGGAATGATTAATAAGGTGGTAGCAAGTTTGCTGGAATAGGACGCTATTACGTAGACGAATTTTTTTGCAATGACAATTAATAATAATCTCAGTTGGATGATTGGGGGAGAAGCGGGTTCCGGCGTTCAGAGTGCAGGGCGTCTTTTGGCTTTGATATGCTCTCGAGCTGGGCTTTCAGTGTTTGGGAGTTCGGAATATCCATCCTTAATTCGAGGGGGCCATAACTCTACTTTAATACGAGTGGCAGACTTTGAAGTTTCTGTTCACACGCCGCATGTTGATTTATTGTTGGCGATGAATAAAGAGACGTTGGATCTGCATTCAAGCGAGATTTCTGGAGTAGGTGCCGTTCTTTATGATGCTGATGCTGTCGCAGACTATGATTTCGCAAACGTAGGAGGGGCGAAAACCCTGAATGTTTTTAAAATTCCTCTTAAAAAACTATCGTTAGAACATGGTAAGGGCGAAATTACCCGTAATGTTGTAGGGCTGGGAGCTTCTTTTGCCCTATTGAAATTGGAAATTTCCATGCTGTTGGACATTTTGCAAGAACACTTCGCTGGGAAAGGAGAGAAAGTGGTTTCTAATAACCTGGCTGCTGCGAAGGCTGGCTATGATTATATTTTGAAAAATTATGCTGACCATGCCTTTATTTTTACTTTAAAACCTGTAAAAACTGCCCCAAAGCGCATGTTGATAACAGGAAATGATGCTTTTTGTTTGGCGGCGATAAAGGCAGGAGTTAAGTTTGTGGCTGAATATCCGATGACGCCGTCCTCTGGAGTTTTACATTTTATGTCTAAAAGAGCTCGCGACTACAATATTATTGTTAAACATACCGAAGATGAATTGGCTGCTATGAATATGGTTGTGGGGGCATCATGGGCTGGGGCTCGTGCAATGACAGCTACTTCTGGTGGCGGGTTTGCTTTGATGAGTGAGGCTTTGGGGATGGCTGGCATGATTGAGACTCCTGTGGTGGTTTATGAAGTGCAGCGACCTGGGCCTTCAACCGGTTTACCGACTCGGACAGAACAAAGTGATTTACAATTTGTTATACATGCCTCTCAGGGCGAATTTCCTCGTTTAGTTGTGGCTCCTGGGGATTCTGGGGAGATGTTTTATAAAACTTTTGAGGCTTTTAATATGGCTGAGAAATATCAACTACCCGCGATTGTGTTGGGAGATAAGCACTTAGGGGAGTGTGTTAAGAATGTGCAAATGTTTGATACTACTGATTTACATATCGAGCGAGGAAATCTGATCACGGATGAAAACAAGCTCTCAGAGTTATTGGAAAATGGTTATAGCTCTGAAAATGGAGGGTTTTTACGTTATAAATTGGAAAAAAATGGAGTGTCTCCACGTACTATTCCTGGCGTAAAAGGTGGAAGACATCGCGCTTCGACTGATGAACATGATGAAAGTGGTGATTTAACTGAAACAGAGGAAAACCGCACCAAGTTGCATGATAAGCGCATGCGAAAACTTGTTCATTTACTTGAAGATTTGCCTGCTCCTGAATTGGTGGGGCCTGCGAAAGACGGATCCTTTTCTGCTGGTCCGGCTTTTCAGACAAAAGAAGCTGATATAACTTTTGTCACCTGGGGGTCACCAAAAAATGCTGTTTTGGAGGTCATGCAAAAATTATCCCAAGAGGGAATTAAGGCCAATTTACTGCAAATTGTTTACTTTATTCCTTTCCATGCTGACGTAGTGAGACAAGTTTTGACCGATTCTCGCCTTACTATAGGGGTGGAAATGAACTATCAGGCCCAAATGGCCTCATATATTTCGGAAAAGACGGGAATTAAACTTGACCAGAACATTCTTAAGTGGTCAGGAAGACAATTTACAGCGATGGAAATTTATGATGAAGTAAAAAAAGTTCTAATTTTGGGTGATTAATAAATAATTTTCTGCCGCTTCGGTGGAGGTGAAAGACACTGATTTGACTACCCATGCAATTGTATGTTTTTACAACATTTTTCCCCGTCTGTGAAGAAAAACCAGCCCCCCACTCAGTCTTCCTTGATTACTGAATGTTGCTCTAATTTTTTGTTCGCTAGGCACTGCCGTTTACTAAAGCTAGAGTATTGGTAGAAATAATTTTAATCATTTGGTCAAAAGGAAATACTATACCTAGTATTGCTTGACGAGTGAACATACTAGATAATGGGGTAAATTATTAAATTTTTCAGCATGGCGATTGAGGCAAGAGAAACTTTGGAGGAATATCTCTCCAAATCAGATTGGCGAGTGAACGCCAATTCCAATCAAGGATATTCATTAGGGGGGATGGTTTTAAACACCTCCGGAAAAGTGACAGCCAATTATTGGTTGTCCTGTATTTATCCAGAAGAAGTGGGTACCGCACATAGAGAAGGGGAGTTTCATGTACACGATTTGGACATGTTTGCCGGATATTGTGCTGGTTGGTCTTTACGTCAACTATTAGAGGAAGGTTTTAATGGGATTCCAAACAAAATTGATTCCACTCCTCCTCGTAATTTGAATGGTGCAATTGGGCAAATGGTTAATTTTCTGGGAACTTTGCAGAATGAATGGGCAGGAGCTCAGGCATTTTCCTCGTTTGACACCTATTTAGCCCCCTATGTCCGCAAATTTTCGGAGGAATTACACGCAGAATTGAAAGATAATTTCCAGAATACATCTGAACTAGAGGTATATGTAGCAAAAAAGACATATAAATATGTATATGACTCAATTCAGACCTTTGTTTTTAATTTAAATGTTCCTTCCCGGTGGGGGACACAAACGCCCTTTACCAACATTACTTTGGACTGGGTTTGTCCTCCAGACCTGAAAGACCGACGTCTTTTACTTGGAGGAGAGCCTTATAAATACACTTTCAGTGAATTGGAGCCGGAAATGCAGATAATTAATCAAGCCTATATTGAGGTGATGCTCCGTGGTGATGCAAAAGGCAGAGTGTTTACCTTCCCGATTCCCACGTACAACATTACCCCAGAGTTTGACTGGCATGGCCCGAACACTGATTCATTATTCGAAATGACCGCAAAATATGGACTGCCATATTTTCAAAACTTCTTAAATTCAGATTTGAAGCCACATCATGTGCGTTCCATGTGCTGTCGTTTGCAGTTGGACTTAAATGAACTAATGAAAAGAGGCAATGGCCTGTTTGGATCAGCTGAAATGACCGGGAGCATCGGGGTTGTCACTGTTAATCTTGCTCGATTGGGGTACGTTTACCGTGGGGATAAAGTTGCGTTCTTCAAACGCTTGGGAGAACTAATGCAATTGGCTAAAATTTCCCTGGAATTGAAGCGCAAGGAAATACAGAAATGGATGGACCTGGGCTTATATCCCTTTACTAAGCGGTATCTTGGACATTTAAATAATCATTTTTCCACCATTGGTTTAAATGGAGCGAATGAATCTATTAAAAATTTTACTGGTGGGGAGGAAGATATTACTACCCAAATGGGAGGCGATTTTGCTGAAGAGATTCTCTTGTTTATGCGTCAAAAACTGATTGAATATCAAGAAGAAACAGGAAACCTGTATAATTTGGAAGCGAGTCCTGCCGAAGGAACAACTTATCGTTTTGCCAAAGAGGACAAGAAGCGTTATCCCGACATTATCCAATCAGGAACGGCTGAATTTCCTTACTATACCAACTCTACCCAGCTTCCAGTTGAATACACTGATGACGTTTTTGAAGCATTACAAATGCAAGACAGGTTTCAAACCAAATACACAGGAGGTACTGTCCTACATCTTTATTTAGCTGAAAGGCTGGATAATGCAGAGACCTGTCGTCAATTAGTGAAACGTGCTTTAGCTAATTTCCGACTGCCATATATTACTATTTCTCCCACTTTCTCCATATGTCCAAAACACGGTTATCTAGCGGGAGAGCACGACTACTGTCCGAAATGTGACAAAGAAATTGAATATACCGGGGAAAAACAGGATATCGATACCCGAATTAAATACACATCAAAACAAAAAACATTATCTATTAATAAATAAATACAAATGGAAATTTGCACAAACAATGCGGAGACAAATCGTACCAAATGCGAAATCTGGACCAGAGTCATGGGATATCATCGTCCAGTGAGTCAGTATAATTTTGGTAAGAAGTCTGAATTTTATTCAAGAACATATTTCAAAGCTGCTAATGATGAAAATGCAAAATTGGTAAATAGATATGGGGGTTCTTTGACTGAAACTGCATTAACAAAACCAAAACTACTTCTTTTTTCTACTAATACTTGCCCTAAATGTCCTGCAGTTCGATCTTGGTTAGAAACTTCAGAAGTGGAATTCTTTGGAATTGACAATACAATGCTCAATTTCTGGGATATGGCTGATAAGTATAATGTGCGCAGTGTTCCAACTTTGCTTGCAATCGGTGAAGATGGGAAGGAAATTTGGAGAGCGAGCGAGCTTTCAGAGATTCAACAAAAGGAAATTCATCGTAAAGAATTCGAGACCAAGAGTGTTTAAAAATGATAATAACAGCCCTGACAAAATTTACAGCAATCGACTATCCAGGTCGTTTGGCTTGTATTCTGTTTACTGGAGGATGTAATTTCCGTTGCGGGTTTTGTCATAATGCTGAATTTGTGCTTCCAGAAAAGCTTAAAGAGCTGTCTCAGACTATTCCGTTTGAGACGGTTTTAAATTTTCTTCAAGAACGTAGGGGGATGTTGGATGGGATTTCCATTTGTGGGGGGGAACCGACTTTGCATCCGGATTTGCCGGATAAGATGAAAGAGATTAAGAATTTGGGGTTTTTGATAAAGTTGGATACTAATGGGACAAATCCAAAGATGTTGGAGGCAATTATTGAAAGAGGGCTGGTGGATTATTTGGCTATGGATTTGAAAGACACCTTGCCGTATCGGAAAGAGTTGGTAGGTGTGGAGATGGATGCAAAAATTATTGAACGAAGTATTGAGTTGGTGAAGAATGCGGGAGTGGAATATGAATTTCGGTCCACTATTTTGCCAGATTATCATGATTTGAAGCGCTTGAGGGAGATGGGAGAAAGTATAAATGGTGCTGACAAGTGGGTGTTGCAGGCCTTTCGGTCTGCGAAGACATTGAGAGATGAATTCATGGGAGGGCCGACTTTTAGTGATGATAAGCTTGCGGAGTTGGCGAAATATTTAGAGGTGTATGCAAAAAATGTGGAGGTTAGGGCGGCTTAAGAAGTGCTGCCGCCGTGGTCTTGGTTTACATTGTGGCGGCTTTGTCCTAGTATTTTTGCGCTGTAATTGTTTAATAACTGATTAATGCCAGCTGATAGTAAAAATCTCTATGAAACTGTGGCGCGACCGGATTGGTGTCCGGGATGTGGAAATTTTGGAATTCATGTTGCTATGAAAAGGGCTTTTGGGAATTTGGGACTTGATCCGGACCATGTTGCTATTGTTTCTGATATTGGATGTAGCGGGAAAATGCCGCATTGGATAAATACTTATGGTCTGCATAGTTTGCATGGACGTGCGGTTGCCTGTGCGTCTGGTGTTAAATGGGCTAATAGTGATTTAACTGTTTTGGTTTCGGTGGGTGACGGGGGAGCTTATGGGATTGGAGTTGGACATTTGATTCATGCAATTAGGCGAAATGTTGATATGACTGTGATTGTTCACAATAATAGAGTGTATGGGCTTACAAAGGGGCAGATGACGCCTACTTCGGAGAAAGGCTTTGTTACCCCTTCTTCTCCTTTTGGGGTTGTGGAGGAGCCTTTGAATCCTTTAGCTTTGGCTTTGAGTATGGGGGGTAGTTTTGTGGCAAGGGGGTATTCTGGTGATGCAGGACACTTAACTGCTTTGATAGAGGAGGGGGTTAAACATAAGGGATTTGCTTTGATTGATGTTTTTCAGCCGTGCGTGACTTTTAATAAGGAGCAGACTTTTGAATATTATTCTAATAATTTATATAAATTAGAAGAGAAGACAGATTATGACACCTCCGACTGGGAACTGGCCATGAAGACTGCACAGGAGACAGAAAAATTGCCAATTGGAGTGCTGTACCAAGCAAGCTTTCCTATTTATGAAGACTTAGATCCAGGTAAAGCTGGCCTGCCTGTAACAAAATTGCCAATTGAAAAAATCGACATCTCTGATTTGATGCAAAAGTATTATTAAACTGTCTCGGCGGTTGGACGCTCTACTTCTCGCCTAACTTGATCTGTTTTCTCGAGCGGTTCTTGGCTAAGCCAAGTGGGCAAGTTTCCGATTTGCCTATACACCTGTTGAGCCACTCCTGTATTAAACCTTGTGACAACTAGGTCTGCATGATGAGGAAAATCGGCCCTAAATTGATTTACTAGCTGGGATACGTGCCGGTAAGAATTTTGAATTATGCCCGTGTCATGTAAGAAGTCTCCTTCAAAGCAAACTTCGCCTTCCTTATTCCGAGGATCATTCAGTTGTCTCAACATTTCCGCAATAACTGTTTCCTTCTCTGCCGGCTTAGCTCTTTTTAAAATTGCGAGTAAATCTTCCATTTCTTCATGTGCCTCTTCCCCCAGGGCTTCTTGTCTACGTAACTCCTGAATCTTTTGTATCCTTGTATAGTCTGGTGAATCCGAAAAATGCCACAAAAACACTGACCGCTTGAGAGCATTCACCCTATCAGCTAAAAACGACATATCAAATGCTGCACTAATAGCCTTAACTCCGATGTACGAATGTACGGCGGCCCCTTGTCTGTCCAAATAGTCCATCGCCCAATTAACTTTATCTTCGTGAGCAACGGCCCCTCCCATAGAATCAATCCAAAGGCCGACTTTTACCGTACCGTGTACCAAGGTGTCCAATAATTGTCCACGAATTGCGCGCTGTTCTCTGAGCACCCCTAAACAAGCATTGGCCTGTGTTAGCTTCTCTTGGCGTTGCTCCAATTCATCTGGCGAGGGCTCTTCCTTATTAGTTAATGTTGCAACCTCCTCAAGCAATGCCAAAAATTCCAAAATTACTGGCCCTATTGCGGCCTTTTGTCCACTTTTTGGATCAACCATAGTGACAAGCAGTGGCTCTTCTGGAGCTACTGTACGATCCACAGTTATTAACATTTCACTGTCATATGTGTCTACCGAGTTGTCCATTTTCTAAGTTGGTGACGATGCACGAGAGCCTATTCTACAATCTTTTTGTCTTACTTGCAAGCCTTTTGTGTTGGGCTTTTGACGACGGGATATTAACAATGATTAAGCACCTTTTCAAATTAATTTCATGCTATTTGAAATAAACTCAATTATTGGGCACCGTGGCTGCAAGTTAGTGGATCACAATAACACTTTGGAGGCTTTTGATAAAGCAATTGGGGTGGGGGCTGATATGGTAGAGATGGATGTTCGTAAGACTAGAGATGATGTTTTGGTGGTGTTTCATGATGCAGCGATTGATGGTTTGCGGTTGCGTGGAGCTTTATATGAGGAAATTTTGGAAGCTGCGAATGAGAATGGCCTTGTTGTGCCTACTTTGGAAACGGTTTTGGAGGCTTTGGAAGGGCGCGTACAGATTTGCGTGGAATTGAAGGAAAGTGGGTATGAAAAAGAGGTTGTCTCCTTGGTTTTGAAATATTTTTCGCCAAGTGAGTTTGTTATTACCAGTTTTGTGGATTCTGTTTTGTTGCGTGTAAAGAAGGGCTTTCCTACTGCAAAAACTGGTCTTATTTTGGGGGTGAATCCGGCGAATAAGGAGTTTGCGTGGCGGGGGATTAAGCGTGTTTCGCAGATAATTAGTGAATTTTTGCCTTGGTATCGTTTACGCAAGTGTGGGGCGGACTTTATAGCTGTAAATTGGCGTAAACTAGCTTTTGGCCTTTTAGAGTCCGCGTATCGTCGTGGGATACCTGTTTTGGTGTGGACAATTAATGATAAGGCCATGATGGAAAAACTTTTGTCTACTCGGAAAGTGAATGGTTTGGTTACGGATAGGGCAGATTTGGCGATTGAGGTTAGGAATAGTCTTGCCTAGGACTCGGGTCAGGTAGGGTGTTTGGTATGCTCACCTAGTCTTTGCTATTTTGCCATATTATGTTATAATTTAGGGATTAATTTAATGACTAATGATAAAGGAATCCCTCATAATTCGGCCTCTGCTTATTCTGGCATTTATGTTCACTTCCGTGTTCTCTGTTACGGCGGCCTCTCCTTCTACATCGACTTCCCCAACTATGCAGCAGTTCGTGCCTTCCTCCTTTTTACCAGAGCTAACAACGATTCCTACTGGCTTGCTTGGATGCGTGGGGGTAAAAGATGGGCAGCTTGATGCATGGGGAGATAACAACTGGAGTTCTGAGGTCTTCGTGCGGTGGACAATTACTCATAATTGGCCAAATGATTTTTTCCAAATTAGTGTAAAAGATGAAGTCGTTGGAAGTAATGACCAGTATATTAATGAAAATTTTTCTGCATCCAATAACGAGCTCACAAATCCCTATGCACTTCCTATCCAAAGATATGTAATTATGGATAGTGAATCTACAATGACTATCAAACTAAGCGTCCAAGCAAACACATATCAAGCTGACGTGGATACTTCTGTTGTGAATTGTCAGTTAACGGTGGAAAATGATTTTGGCCCTCCCCCTCAGACGCAACTCAACTCTTTTTCGCAATTCCTCTCTCCGTTTTCTTCAGGAACTACAACGGATGTTGATTCGGATGTGAATATTGAAAATGATCCAGCGAATGACCTTAATACTGGAATTAGGCAGCTCGAGTCTGCGGGCTCTGGCTCTTCGGGTTCAGGCTCTTCGAGTTCAGGTACTTCGAGTTCAGGTACTTCGAGTTCAGATACTTCGAGTTCAGGTACTTCGAGTTCAGGCTCTTCGGGTTCTAGTTCCGGTACTCAAACTACCGGCGGACAAACCTCAACTGAAACTAGTGGGGGGACTTCCTCTGCCACGGGGACGGAAGCTGCAGCAGCGCTGTATCCGAGCCCTGATATATTGATATGCAAAGGACCTATTAAAACCCTTTACTATGAAAACGATGAGCCAGCTTATGACCGAATGGGTGTAAATTGTTCTTTGTTACTGTCCGCAATTGTTAGCGCCAAAGTATATACAGATGCATATGATCCAAAAGCAGAAGATAATTCTGCAGCAGAAGTAAAAACAATTTTATTTGATACCACAAAAGAAAAAGGTGGCTTCGGTTTGAGCTGGGATGGTTATGATGATTATGACCAAGGCACTCCACTCGCTGAATATAAATTTGTCGTTGAGGCGAAACCGTCTCAGAATTTTAGTCCGGACATTTCGATTCATACCTTTAAGGCTGAAAACGTGCCAGAAGGATTTTTTGATGAAAAAGATGAGGGGGAAGGAGAGGGTGAATCCACTGCAGACTCCGCTGCTTCGGATTCTGAATCTGCTAATGCCGGGGACGGGCTACATGGCTCTGCTCCAGAGAAAGATATTATTCTATCTGATGATGACATTGCTAATACAACTTTACAAGATCGCGAGGCAAGCAAATGTCCCACGGTTTTTTATCCTGTAGATATTGAGGACAGCCCATATAAAATTTTGATTCGAAAGGCGTATGACGAGTGTCTAGTCAAAGGATATGCCGATGGAACTTTTCGTGCAGAGCAGGGATTAACAAGAGCAGAGGCCACAAAAATTGCGGTGCTTGCTTCTGGAGGTATTGCCTGGCAAGGTTGCTATGATGCGGATTGTGGAACACCTTTCAATGACTTGGTTATGTGGCAAGGGCCTTGGGTTAAGGCTGCATATGAGAATGGGGCAGTGAAGGGAGTTGCTTCTGATAGATTCGACCCGAATAGAAATATTCCAAGAGCGGAAGCTGTGGCATTAATGAATAAGACTTTTGGAATTCCTCAGCATTTAGGCTGTTATGACCCCGATTGTGGAGCTGGGTTTCCTGATGATCCATTTACCGATATAATTCACATGTGGCAAGGGCCTTACCTTCGGGCTGCAGCTGATAGAAGTATTATTCAGACTGTAACTCCAGGTCGTTTTTATCCTGATTCTCCGATTGCTCGGGGGCAGTTTGTTGAGATGGTTTTTAGGGCGCAAGGGGCGAAATAGTCTCCCCGTTTGTTCCAATTCTTTTCAAAGTCTCCGTGGCGATTTGTCGTAGATTTTCGTTTTCATCGTTTACAGAAATCTCTTGAAGTAGGGGAATGAAGGTTTTGCGATATTTGTCTGGTTGGCTAGTGCAGGCATTGGAGGCGGCGTTAATTGCATTTTTGATTAATCCTTCTCGCTTGGGTCGCATTAATGGGGAGCCGGCAAATTTTTCTACATATTCCTGGTCGGTTTGGATTTGGAGAATTTCTTTTAGTGGAATGCTGTCGCCTGCAATTTGTTTGGCGATGATCCCGGGGCAGGCGGCAGGTTGAGCCAGTTGAAGATTGTATGGGCATACTTCTTGGCATATGTCGCAGCCCATGATGAGGTTTTTGGATGCCGGCCCGAATTCTTCTGGGATGGCGTCTTTGGTTTCAATGGTTAGGTAGCTGATGCAGCGCCGAGCGTCTATTTGTCCTGGGGCAATCAGGGCTCCTGTTGGACAAGCGTCCATGCATCTGCGGCAGTTGCCACATGTTCCGGCGTGCGGTGAGTCTGGTGTTAGCTCCATGGTGGTTACAATTTCGCCGAGTAGGAAGAAAGATCCTAGTTCGGGATTGATCAGAAGTGTGTTCTTCCCATAAAATCCTAATCCTGCCTGCTCGGCATAGATTTTTTCTAAAAGTGGGGCTGAATCTGTACATGGGCGGTGACTTTGACCGGGCCAATTTTCATCCAGGTACTTGTGTAATTGTTTGAGGATATTTCTAAATACTTTGTGATAATCCCTTCCCCATGCATATCGTGCGATGCGGCCGTGATCTGGCGGTGTCTCTGCCTTTTGGCGATAGTAATTAACGCCAATAACTATTATGGACTTGGCCCCAGGAAATAATTTTTGGGGGTCTGTGCGTAGCTCGAAATCTTCCAGATATTTCATTTTTCCTTGATATCCACGCTGCAAAAACTCTTTCAAGTCGGCTTTTGCCTTGGCGTTTGGTTGAGCAGAAGAAATTCCTATCAAATCAATGCCCAATTGGGTTTTGGCATAATGTTTGATTTGCTCTTCTTTGGTCATAGTCTAATGTATGCGGCCATTTACTCCACTGTAATCTCTATTTTGTGAGCGGTGTTGAGCTGATTGATAATTGTGCAGCTGCCAGTTTGATCTAGCTTAAATTCTTTGGTTTGCTTACCCGGAATTTCTATTGTGGCGTCGAGGAATCCACAATCCTGTGCACCGTCACTAGTTGTATAAAGATCTGCTTGCTTATCTAGCCCATTGGATATCATTAGTGTTGTTCCTTTTTGGGCAGTAATTGCAGCTGGGATGATTCCTTCTTCGGTAATTATCGCGCCCTTTTTGTCTGTCAGGGCGGATGGCGTTGTGGCTGTTGGTACTTCAGTTTCTGTTATTACTTCTAGTGATTTAGCGTCCATGGCCCCCTCAAGTTGAACTCCATCAATTGTGATAGTTGTCTCTTCACTTGGATCTGCGACGTGGATTTGGACTGCAGATGTGGATGTGGCTTTTTCAATTTCTTCTTCACTAATGGGACTGGTTGTTGGGGGTGGGCTGCCCTGGCAGGCAACTAGGAATGTTGTACAAATTAGTATTGTAAAAATGAATAATTTTTTCATAATCGTAAAATGCTAAGGGATTGATTGTTATTGATATGAACACCCACTCCAAGTGGACAAATCCTCTAAGGAGTGTGCTCCTTGCTTGTCTGGAGCGCCTGGCATCGTCCATGTTGGGTAGGCGGTAATTCCGGCGTCTGTGCATGCTTGGGGATCTCCCTCCGGTCCTTTTGCGTCGCATTCGATATATTCAATTCTGCTCAGAGCAGGTCCTAGAGTTTTCTTTTGCTCTTCACAGTGTGAACACCAAAACGCACCGTAAAATTTTGCGCCTTTTTCGGTAAGACAACTGGCAAGTTGCTCGTCATTGAACACCTCGCTTTCTGTGGGAGGCTCTTCTAATACCGTCACTGTGGGAGGTGGGGAGTTGACTGGTGTGGCGTAATTCGGACTATCAACAGCTCCTGTGGCAGTTCCTAATAGTAGACCGAACATGATAAAGAAATAGCTTATTGTTCCTGTTCCCATGTTGATTGAGGATTATTCATTTTTTGTTGTTGTAGTGGTTTCTGTCGGACTTTCTACTGGAGGAGCGGCCACTGGCGACACGGAAACACTTTCAACTTCTGTGGTCAGCTCTGCTTCTTCTAATGCCTGTTTATCTTCCTCTGGAAGGGTGTCTTGGCAGTTTGCCAGCTTGGCTAGTACGAAAACATCTTGTTCTCCTACTAAATTGCCTTGCCCTGGAAATGTCCAGGTTGGATAACTGCTTACTCCTGCTGCTAAACATTTTTGTCGGTCACCGCCTACTCCTTTTTCATCGCATTCCTGATATGTGATGAACTGGACGTCGCCTCCAAACATCTTTTTTTGATTTTCACAATGAGAACACCAAAACGTGCCATACATAATTACGCCTTTTTCAGTTAAACATTTGGCTGTTTCGGCATATTTCCCTGGTTCTTGTGGAGAGTTAGTACATCCTACGAGCAACGAGACTCCGAGCATTAGACCGATAACTTTGATTGTGTGTGTGTGTAACATTTTTGCTTTAATATACTTATATGGACTAGAAGATTATACACGAGCTAGCCTTTTTGAGAATTCATAATTATAATTTCGTCTTATTAATTTAATATTAATGTTATGGCATTAAGTTTTAGTGGTCATGAGGGCGACGGTCCTCCGTCTCGACCTTTCCCTAGTTTTCCTTGGCAAACAGAGGTTTCTACCAAAGGAACTGACCTTATAAATAGTGTGTTGAATAGGCTACGTTGCAGCAACCCTCTCAAGAAAGCTAGTGTTTTAGCCACTGTCAATAATCTGGTGCGAACTGAGGGAAAGACCTATTTGGATATTGCAAAAGAGATTGAAACGCTGGGCGTTGATGAGTTTTTGAAGATAAGCCGTGACTCTGATGCTCAGCCATTGCCGCTTACTACAACCGTCCCCATAATCACTGCAGGAGAGCTGTTAAGCGATATCCAAGAAATGAGGAGAGAAGTTTCTGCAGCTTTTAGATGTGCGAAACGCAACTCTCAGGTCGCGATTACCACGGAAGGATCTGACGATGATGGGAAGCAAAAGCGCTAAAGTAGTATGGAACTAGGGACTCCTTTTATGTTAAACAGTTAATAGGCTTTGAAAGCTGTGCTGTATATTTGTGACTTGCATATGAGTTCATTTTTACCGGAATCTATACAAAAAGTGATTGATGAGTTTTCTCGTCTACCTGGCATTGGGCCAAAGTCGGCTCAAAGGCTGGCCATGTATTTGTTGCATTCTCCGGACTTGCGTGTGAATGACTTGGCCTCTGCCGTATCTGACGTAAAAGTGGGGTTAAGATTTTGTGAAGACTGTTTTAATATTTCAGAAGAGGATAAGTGTCGTTTTTGTCTTGATGAGGGGCGGTTAAAGAATCAGCTTTGTGTGGTGGAGGAAATTTTAGATGTTATTGCTTTGGAAAAGACGGGCCAATTTAAGGGGCTTTACCATGTATTGCATGGGGTTTTGTCTCCAGTAGATGGGATTGGGCCGGAGCAGATTAAGGTGGATGAGTTGAATAAACGTGTGCATCTGATTTTGTCTGAAGGTGTTGAGCCCGCAAAAATGGAAGTTATCATTGCGACTAATCCCTCGCTGGAAGGGGAGACTACTGCGATGTATATCACAAAATCTCTTAAGCCTTTGGGCGTGCGTGTAACCAGAATTGCTCGTGGGCTGCCGGCTGGTGGGGATTTGGATTATGCGGATGAGGTTACTTTGACGAGGGCTTTGCAGGGGAGGTTGGAGTATACATAGGGTGGGAGACTGTTGTTCCTGTAGAAGGCTTGCCGCAGAGCGAGCTGCGGTTTTTTTGGGATGGGAAGATTGCCCCTGGCTGAAAGCCAGGGGCAACTGTTATTCACAATCGCGATAAAACGTTGTGATGCCGCTATAGTATGTGCAGGCTGGGGACGTGCAGCCACTAGGTGACTTCACTTCCACTATTAGGCCAGCGCCATTGATAGGGCCGTCTTGTGTGAGATAGCTAAAATCTGCTGTGCTCCATCCAGTGCAGTATGCTCCGGGGGCGCTGAACTGCTCTACTCCTAGGAATTGGGAAAGGTGATTTTGGTCCAACAACTGATATGTGAAGCTGTTTTGGAAAGCTTGGCCTTGTTTGCAAAGGCGCCAGCTTGTGGTGGCTTCACTTTGATTTGCGGTTTCCAGGCATAAAGTTGGGGAGCCAGAGGCTGAGAGGTTGGGGTTGCAGCTGGCGCCTGAAGGGGAGAGTGAATAGGTTACTTGGCATGGTGGTGGCTCGGTTTCATCGCCACCTGTTCCGTTGTTCCCTCCTGTGTTTTCGTTTCCACCCGCTCCTTCGTTGCTTGTATCTGCGCCGCCTGATCCTCCGCTGCCCCCTGCTCCCCCAGTGTGATCTTCACCACCGCCCCCTTCTCCGTCTGGGGCTCCAAAGCAAGGCGGATCCCAGGGGCTCCATATCCCGTTGCTTAGACATAATCGATAGGCTCCTGCGTTGTGGTCAGGGCAAAGGACTAACTCTTCTTCTCCTGATGTACACTCCTGTCCACTGTTGTCTGGTGGTGTCTCCTCCTGACCAGATGAGCTGGTATAGCCTCCACCCAACGGGCAAGAAAGCCCCTCACGTGGGACACAGGCCGGAACAGCCTGACAGGACTGACTACTTTCTTCGCAGTAAAATCCCCACAGACATGACATGTTTCCACAGAAGCTTACTTCCACCTCGGGTTGGTGAGCCATTTGATATGCAAGGACCAGCCACTTTGCCAACTCGCCCCCTCTAATACTTTGATTTGGAAGAAAATCTTTATTCACCCCTGTTAGTCCTTTCTGCCACGCAAAGTAAACATATGGTGTATACCATCTGTCTTCGGGCACATCGTTAAAATAGGACAAAAACTCCTTGGCCAAGGGTGCCGCAATCTTCCAGACCCAGTTGTTGTACAAATCAAGAAACTCCTCCGGGAAAAATCCAGCAACAATCATTTTTATTGCCTCTGCGCGCGAAAGATGCTGGTCTGGGCAGAAGTACGGACCACCGAGAAAACAACTATGTTCTGGATTGATTACAGGGACCCACTCCGGCCACTGTGACAGCGTATTTATGTATGGGAAGTCTGGATCGTCTGGGGCAACGTCATAGAAATAGTCGACCATACTTATGGTGATTGTCTCTAATTCAAGCGCCTGTTTGATCAATTTGGCTCCCAACCGCCGCGGAACTAACTCCTCAACTCCATAGCTACCATCATAATTCCCGAAAAACCACCCCCTGTACCTGCTTTCCAGGGCATAAGGCTGGCTCCATTGCCATGTGGGAAAGTTGCCGATGTCTTGAGTAAATTCCGCGAAATTGTCATACAGTAGAGATTCTGGGTCCAGAAATTGTGCAAGCTTCTCTGTCTCGCCATACACATATCCAGAACCGTAAAACTGGCCCGGACTATTTTCCGTCACATCCTGTATTTCTTGAATGTTGGACCATCTCTTCACTGACAAATGCAAGTGTGTGGGCCAGTTTGGGGTGCCTCCTTCTCGTGCGATCTCTGCGCCTCGTCCCACGGTTTCACAGGCGTTATATAGCCGTGAAGTTGTGTTGTTAGCAGTATCATAGTATAGATGATGATAATGGACGGTCAGGATTTCTTCTGAGTATGGGTTCGTACGGGTGGCAATTACGAGTGACTCCCCCCAACCAGGGAAAGTTCCCTTTTTATGCGAGGCAATTACCTTACCACTATGCACTGAGTAAATTGGTGTTGCCCCTGCGGCAGCCTGTTTCGGATGCAAGTCGATTCCATCGTGTCCATAGTATACAACCTGTCCATCGCAAACACTGCTTGTTGCAGGAGGCTGACTTCCCCCAACTGAACACCAGCCGTCTGAGTAATGGTTGTTGTAGTGTTGAGTGATACGCATCTCATCCATAGGCATTATCTGTGGTGACTGGAAATCACCGACTGGAATGTCCTCTAAGTGGAGCTCCTTACAAAATCCGCTACCAATTGTGTCAGCCAAGCCAACAGAAATGCTTAACCATGTTGCCAAGAACATACAGAAACCTGCCACGTAATTCATCTTGTGTCTCCTTTGTTAACGCTTCGAAACTTTTTGCCCTGTCCTGATATTGGAGGTTTATAAACCTCCCAATTCTTGCTCGTTGATATTTCTATCCAGCTTCTTGAACTCGAACGCCAGTGACGATAATATTTCACTTATCGCCCCCTGACTGGCAACATAATCTCCTTCAAAATTTAACGCTACGATGAATTGAGGATGTTGAAAGAATATTTCAACTACTTCGTCTGTTTTGTTCCTCCATGTCCCAAAATACTTAAGAACCTGTACCATATATCCTTCCATGTCTGTTGTGCTCTTGTGGAACCCCCTTTGGCAGTCACTAAATATGTTGTACTTTGAGTGTTCTGCGGCGCTGGGACAATACTGATGCTCATAAAGCTCATCTCTCAGCTGTGCTGGATCGTCAGCTTTGGGTCGAATCTCTATGTTGATAAAGCTGGATGTGAATTTTGTGCTGGTTGAGCGCAAGTAACCGGGATAGCTGGGGCTCGGTTCCCACCCCTCTGGTACATTGAATGTGGGTAACCACATTGGTTCGTCTAGCCTGATATAGTTGTCTGGGAGCTCCTTTTGTTCGGGGGCTTGGTCGATTGTCGCCTCTTCTTGTGTTGCTGACATAGTTTCCCCTGGAGAGCATCCCCCAATTAGAAGCCACGTAACCAAGGCAATCGAAATGGTGAGTAAGCGCATATGTTTTCCTTTAGATTTGAGCTATCAATGAACGAACCTGATTGTTAGTTCACATGAGACTGTATATTGTGGAGATGAATTCAGACTGAAATTTTTATAAATTTTGCATACATTTTCTGCAAGCTGGGCAAAATAGGCTTTTTTCCTTGATTTTTGTTGACAGCAATAGCAAAACACATATATATTCATGCTCGACTTCGTATCATTGCATTTCCTGCCGTGATTCTGAAAATTTGGGGTTTTTAGGTAGAAGTCGTTAACTATTTCATAATACAAAGACAATTAGTAAAAAAACTCGCATTAATACTTACATCACAGCTCCTCAGGTTCGACTTATTGATGAAAATGATGAACAACTCGGAGAAGTGACAAGGGATGAAGCTCTGCGCATGGCGCAAGAGAAGGATCTGGATTTAGTCGAAGTGGCCCCGCTGGCCAAGCCTCCGGTCTGTAAAATCCTTGATTATGGAAAGTATGTATATAGACAACAGAAACAGGAGCAGAAACACAAGAGAAGGCAGAAAAAGACTGAGATGAAGACTATTCGACTGAGTTTGCGCATTGATGACCACGACTTAGATACGAAAGCAAAGCGCGCAAGAAAATTTCTGGAAGAAAATAATAGCGTAAAGGTTATACTAATGTTTAAGGGAAGAGAAAATGCCCATGAAGATCTGGGCAGAGGAAAAATAGATGACTTTTTTGAAAGAGTTAAGGAGGTTGGCACGATTGAGTCACCACCAAAGAAACAAGGAAATTCTATAAATATGATATTAATTCCAACTAAATCCAACACAAATGAAGCAGAAAAGTAATAGTGGGCTGAAGAAAAGAGTGAAAATTACTGGTACCGGTAAAATCAAATTCTGTAAGTCCTGCAAAAAACATCTTTTAGTAAAGAAGTCTAAACGACAGAAAAAGGCCAATAAATTTGGGAAGATTGCTTCTTCCAGCGATGCAAAGTGGATAAAGAAGATGCTTACATAGTAATTTAATTCTAATAAATCATGACACGAGTAAAGAGAGGTGTTGCTACCAAGAAAAAGCACAATAAATTGAAAAAACTAGTAAAGGGCTATTCAAGCATAGCTACTTCACGAGTTAAATGGGCGAAAAACTTCGCAGCCAAGGCTGGTCAGAACAGTTACATGGGCCGCAAGCTTAAAAAGAGACAGTTTCGAGCATTGTGGATTACTCGAATCAATGCATCTTGTCGTGCAGAGGGGATTAGTTATTCTAGACTGATTTCTGGGATGCTAAAGGCAAAGATTGCAGTAGACAGGAAAATGCTCTCAGAGCTGGCTGTCACTAATCCAGAAATATTCAAGGAAATTGTGGAGAAGGCAAAAGCGTCTGTCTAATCATAATTTCTACACTAAGCCCTGACTCTGAACGTTATACAATTGAAAAGCCCCGCATATGCGGGGCTTTATTTTGTTTTAGCCTCTTTTTTTTCAAATCTGTGTTTTGCCAGGCCCGGCAAAGATCCTCTTTTGTGTTTTTTGTAACCCACCAGCTGTGTGGCTTACTGGTGGCCAGTATTATCCATGACAACTCAATTGACAATTACCCAACTCTACTTTTCCGACTAGTCCACCGCTAGTTTAGGTTAAACTAATGCGAAGAATCGGCGGGAGCAAAACTCATCTTGCTAAATTGGCTGATTGTTTAATACTCGTCTATCTCTATGCTTTTAATGCTGAGAGGGGAAAGTGGCTTATCTTGGAAACCTGTTTCAACTGTTGAAATAGCGTCCACGACATCTTGTCCTTCGAACACTTGCCCAAAAACACTGTGTAGATTATTCAGGTGTGGAGTTCCTTCTTCTGCTGTCACAATAAAGAATTGGCTGCCATTAGTGTTGGGTCCGCCGTTTGCCATAGAAAGCGTGCCCTTTAAATGCTTTAATTTGCTGGAGAACTCGTCCTCAATCATTGTCCCAGGGCCCTTGTAGCTGTGTCCGCCCGTTCCATTTTGTGCGGTAAAGTCTCCTGTTTGAATCATGAAGTCATCTATGATCCGATGGAATGGCACTCCATCATATTTGCCTGCTTTGGACAATTCAATGAAATTCTTGGTGGTTTCTGGAACTTCTTCGGTAAATAACTTGATTTTGATGCTTCCTTTGTCTGTTTCTAGAGTCACAATAGTGTCTCCGCTGTTTGGGCCTGCTGTCTGCATATTACTTGGTGTGTTAGTGGATATTGATGGGGGATTAGTTGTGCTGGAGTCTTCTTTTTCAGCATCTACGGGCGATTTCTGGTATCCACCTATCGCGACAATGGAAAGAAGCGCTCCCGTCCCTAAGCCTACTATGATTAGTTTATTCATGGAAAGAGTTAATTATACGACTGCAAAATAGTGCCCTCTGCAACAACATTTTTCAAGTGACAATTCGTTGCTGACAGTATAAACTCACATATGGAAAAACTTCATATATGTCAATTTTCTTTAAAAACATCGTAGGGCATCAAAGGCAACTTCAACTTTTGGAGACTGATTTGGCGAATGACAATCTTGCACATGCATATTTGTTAGCAGGTCCTGGTGATTTGGGCAAATTTATGGTGGCACAATGTTTTGCTAAAGCTGTGCAAACGAAAGATTTAGATGACGAACAAGCTTTCCAAACCGCGGGACAAATTGATCGGGGAATTCACTCTGATACTATAGTTTGCGGGAAAAAACCGGAGGAGGAGAGTATAAAAATTGCTGAAATTCGCTCTCTTCTAAATAATTTACAGATGACTGGCGACAGCTGGAAAAGGATATTGGTCATTGAAGATATTGACCGAATGAGCACCGAAGCAGCCAATGCCATGTTAAAAATGTTGGAGGAACCTCCCCGCAAAGTGCTTTATATTTTTACGTCATCTAACCCCCACGCGCTTTTGGACACTATCCTTTCCAGAGTCCGCAAAATTGACTTTCAATTAATGCCATCGGCTGAATTGTTTCGTGCTTTAAAATTACGTTTCCGACTGGAGGACGAGTCTAAAATATATAGAGTAGTCGAGCTTGCCCTGGGAAGAGTTGCAAAAGCTATCAAATTGTTGGAAACAAAAGAGCATTTACAAGCATATGAGGATTTTTTTACTGAAATAAGTGGCTTTTTGAAAGACAGAAACATTGCTTCTGGCTTTTCTTTAATTTCACAAATTCATTCCGACCCAGTTTTGATCCAGGTTTTTTTAGAGACTGTCTCGATTGTCTTGCGCGCAGACCTGAAGCAGGCTGCTCAAGATGACAATCGTGCAAATCTGTCGTTAGCGGTTAAAAGATTACAAAAATTATTTGAAGTAAAGGCTTTGTCGGAGACTAATTCGAATAGTCGTCTATTATTAGAGAACTTTATCTTGAACTTATGATTGATGTGTTATTGGCCCTGTTAAGTCTCCTGGCTCTATTAATTTTATTCTCTCGCAGATTGTATTTGCTGGAAAAATCTGCATTGTTTGGCAAAATGGTTTTAAAGAGGGGATTGAAGTTGCCAACCAGATTAACCAAGGAAGATGTGGAAGTCACCGCCAAGGAAATGATTCCGGATCCTTCTACCGTGGACGCAAAACTTCGCGTTAAAGGGGCAAACCATTTCAAAAAGGCTGAGTTGGCCCTGAAGGATGGTAATTTGGAAGAAGCAGAGAAGCTTTATATTAAGGCAATCGCAATGGACCCCTCTCATACAGAAGCTCATGCTAAACTTGGAATGATATATTTGAATCAGGAACAGTATGGTAAGGCGGAGTTGATTTATCGAAAACTGATTTTGGCAATTACTGATGACCCTGTCTATTATAGTAATTTAGGACTGTCTCTGTTTCATCAGGAAAAATATATGGAGGCAAAGGAATTTTATGAAAAGTCTATTGAGTTGGACGATACTCGCCCAGGTCGTTTTTATAGTCTTTCCCGAATTAATCATTTGTTGGATGATTTAGATCAAGCATTTATACATATTGAAAAAGCCTTATTATTGGATCCTGATAATGTGGACTATGGACTTACAATTGCAGAATGGCACATGGAAAAAGACATGCATATTGAGGCGCGCAAAGTGCTTGAAACAATTATTGAACATTGGCCGGATAATCAAGAAGCCAAAGATATGTTGAAACAATTGTCTGTAGACAAAGATGATGATCAGAAAAAAAGTGAGGCAGAACCGAGTAACCATTAAGCTTCGGGAGGGCTTCCTTCTCCAACCAATATACGGTTTGAGGTAGCGCGATATGCGCTATAGATTTTTTCTACTGTTTCTTCTCCGTTCTTGGTGATTATTCTGTCCCAGCTTGCGTCGAAACCAGTGTGAGCACTTTCGATTTGTTTTCGGACTCCTGGGGGAAGTGTTTTTGTGGGGATAAGCTTGGTTCCACCTGCGCCTCTCCAGTTTCCTTGCCAGTAATTTTCTATGCGGACATCTCGGCCATCGTGGGTTCCGAAAAAATTAATGTATGCATGGTCGCCTTCTACGAAGGTTTGAATCAAAAGATGACCAGATGTATCATTTAACATTTTTAAGTCCTTAACGCCGGGATAAATTGTTGAGTCTAAACCATACCCGTCAATTTGCGCATAATAACTGACGGCATAGGAGTGGGGTGACCTGTCCACTATGGGTAGTCCAGAGAAAAGTCCGGCTTTGTACATGGTCGATGAAACCTGACAAATTCCTCCCCCATATTCAGGTATAGTTCCCTCGGCCTTGATCACCAACTCTAATTTGTATCCAGTTGAGCCGTCTACTTCACCTAGATTGGTGTTGAATGAAAATGTTTCGCCTGGCTTTATGAGTAACCCATTGAACCTATCCATTCCAACGGCAATATTGTGACGACGATTTGATGGTGATCCGGAAAAAGTGGTGTGCCCTGTTCCTAACAAAGATTCAACCCCCAGCTCTTGTAGTTCTTCATCTGTCTCAACAGTAGCTTCAATTTTATTAACTTCTAAAGTAACTTCTTGGTCTAAAGAATTGGTGGCCATTTCTAAATCATTGATGAGTTTTTCTTTATTAACCTCTTCTCCGTTGATTGCCCTTCCCTCAAAAACAATTTCTCCCTTTTCGTTGTGAAAAATTTTAAGATGAGAAACGGCAGTTTCTGCATTGTTAAAGACTTCCTCCTGGAGAGCGCTCTTTAATAATTCGGGGGTAATGGTAATGATTATTTGATCATTGTTTTTTCTGAACGTTATCAAATCAAGATGCTCCATAGGTCTAAACTTCCATTCTGCCTCTTTGTACTTAATTATGATTTCATTCTCTAATTTGAGCTGCAAGTCTGACAGGTTGGCTTGATTGACAATAATCCCTTCTTTTTCTGGAACCATTATTATAGTGCCGGCTTCGGTTATGTTTAATTTGGCAGATTTTGCTCTTTGGTTTTTTAGTCCTAGTTTTTCTTCAAGCAAGTTGAAAATGAGTTGGTCATCTTTTTGGAAAAAAGGAACAATGTCTCGATCCATAATAGTCGAAGCGAGCAATGTTAAATAATTATCACGCTTAATTTGGAAATAGGGGACTGCTTCAATAGTTTTGTCAGTAAGTAGAGTGACTTTAAGGTCGTTGAGTGGTATGGCGATTCGCTTGTCCTGATGCTGGAATATAAAGCTCTGTTGTTGAAAATTCTCGAATCTATTTGCAACGTTGTTGCGGGCCTCGGAAATTGGCATGAAGCTGTAGTCCATTTTGGATATGGCTACCCGTGGTAGCACACGATCATGTGAAAACGCTTCCACTCCGATTATTCCAGCTGCAATTGTGCAAAGAACAATTACGGTAATTAATAGTTTGACCATCCTTCTGTTAAAATTGCGCCAGAATGATTTCCACTTCTTGGTTAGGTATTTGACCGGAGCCCCAAGAATAATAATTTTATCTGTTTGTTTTCCGTTTTCTGACTGGCTCTCTTCAATAGCCTTTTCTAAGATTGTTGAAAACGACTTGTTTTCCTTTGTTAGTATTTTCTTTGAGTCGGTCTTTTTTTCGGGGTGTTTTTTTGACTCGTGCTTGGGATTTTTTAAGGCTGTGGCTTTTTGGGTGGGCGTGTTTTTTGCAGAGGCTTTCTGGCCGCTCTTTGATTTGCTCTTCCCTTCTGTATGCTGTGCCTTGGCCGGCTCAGTGATTTTACGGTCAGAAGACTTTTTCTTGTTTTTCCTTTTATTCTTGCTCATTAATCACTTAATTATTTGTCTTCTGGAATTACTTTGCCACCAAATTGTGTAGACTTTTTACTTTCCACATTAATTCTTCCTTCTTTTTTTTTTGTGAACGGTTTGATTATTTTGCCCGCCGTCATGTTAAATATTTTTTTGGCACCATGGACAACCTTATTGGTTTCTTTGCCAATTTCCTTTCGCGTCTCACTTCCCTTTTTAGGAGCGAGGCTCACCCCAAGTACTGATCCGATGGCGCCTCCAACGATCATACCCATTAGAATTTTTTCTACATGGCCCTGCTTTTTTTCTTCCTTCTTTTTTTTGTTAAATCCAAACATAGACTAGAAAAATTGATTATTTACTTCGTGACAGTAAATCAATTTTATTGTACTTAAAGTAGCATTG